>ERZ827469.24-NODE-24-length-245420-cov-6.479404_pt1 | contig 245420 bp, 229 predicted proteins | sample MGYA00519917_ERZ827469 | MGnify/ENA primary metagenome ERZ827469 (study PRJEB31778, sample SAMEA3449314) | human gut metagenome | biome: human gut; feature: human-associated habitat; material: faeces | place: United Kingdom | collected 2010/2012 ... | reverse complement strand
TGTGATGATAACTGCTTCAGCCAGACTGGCTGAGTGTTCTATCAAGCTCCACATTTAAAATTGATTCCTCCTAAGGTAAAGAAATTTATTATATATCTCATTGCGTCTTCGCTTACTGTAAACGAATTCTTCACCGTTTGATAGTTTTATATTTTCGCTCAATTCGTCAATAAACTTGTAGTTTATCATAGTATTTCGATTTATCAAAATAAAAGTGTCAAATAAAGAGTCTTCAATTAAAGCTTTAATTTTTTTTCGTTCGCAAATAATTTTGTCATTGCATAAATAAAAGTCCGCATAATGATCGTGTACTTGAACGTACATTATATCTTTTAATAGTAGCCTTTTAGAGCCGTTGAAGGTTTGGGCCGTATAAAATAACTTTTCGCTTTCTTTCATTTTAATCAATGCGTCAAATGCGCTATATATTTTCTCTTTTCCCGCTGATTTATAAATATACTTGAATATTTTAAAGTCACAAGCAAGATCACCGTGGGTGTTATTGCTTGACAGAAACATTATAGGTATTTCCTTATTAACATTTCTGATTTGTTCAGCGGCATATAATCCGTCATATTCCGGCATTTCAATATCTAAAACTATAACGTCGATATTATTTGATTCAAAATATTCTTTTAACAGGTCCTGTACAAAGTAAAATTTTTTTATGCTGCAATGCATGCCGTGGTCTTTAAAATAACAATTTATGACTTCTGAAAAGTAGTCTACAAAAACCTGTTCGTCGTCACAGACTGCGATATTCATTAATTACCTCCTTTTATACAAATTATATCAAGAGATTAATAAATTGTCTATATGTAATATTTAGTATTTAGTAAATCGCAGTATTTTCTTGTTATTTTGATTATTCTTAGTGCCCTAATAGTGCCCTAAAACCTATTTAGGCATAAAAATACACCGCCTGCAATCGCTTGCAAACGGCGTAAAATGGGGGATTATCCTGGAGCTGCTAACCAGATTCGAACTGGTGACCTCGTCCTTACCAAGGACGTGCTCTGCCTACTGAGCCATAGCAGCAATAATATAAAAACCTAATACATTATACATTATTCCGCAGAAAAAGTCAATACCTAAACTGCGGAAAATGTAAAAAAATAGAAAGAGGAGGATAAAAATATAAATACAATTTACATTTTGGTTGGGATAGGTGGATTCGAACCACCGGAATGACGGAGTCAAAGTCCGCTGCCTTACCACTTGGCTATATCCCATAATCCACAACCACATAATTATAACATATATTTAGATAAAAATCAATACATTTTTATATATTAAAATTTTAAAAAATAATTTTCCTACATTCAATATAAAAACGTTTATCTTCTGCGCGTCCCATAGAAAAAGTTTTTCTTGGAAGGGAGCCGTCTTTTATAACTGTTGGAAATAAATCTGATTTTTTCATATCAGGAAGTATAAAACCTATAGCGTCTTTCTTTTTAGAAGTCAGGCTTTTTATTGTATCTTTTCCATGAATATAATCTAACTTCCCATTATTACTTTTCAAATAAGAATCTAAAAAATTTTGCAGACTTCCTACGGTTAGGTTAGATGTTTTTTTATGAATATAAACCGTATGCTCTGAGATTCCATTAAAATAACTAAAGCATTGATCTGATTTTTCTTTATTAGATAATCCTAAAGCTTTGTTCATAGAAGAAATCAAATTTGATACGTCTGTATTATAAACTAAACGATGAATGGCTTCAAATTCAAGTGCGCTGCTATGAAGATTTACGATTTCACAAAGCGCGTATCGGGAAGGATGATTGCTAAAATCAATTTCGGGATGACTTTTTTTAAGATTTTCATAATAAGTTTTAGCGGTTGCCAATGAATGATTTCCATCGCCCATTGCATATAAAAGTACGTTACCGCTTCCGTATTTTTCTTTAAATTTTTCTTTGTTTCCCAGATTTTCAAGACCGTTCTGAAAATTATTTATCATTTTGCCGTTCATTAAATATCCATTAATATGACCGCTTCCGCCATAAAGATCAAAATCATAAATAAGACGCATATTCTTTTTCAAATAAGAAAGATTTTCAACAATGGATTTATTTTCGTCGTCTATAAGAATCATTATGTGAGGTAATTCCAACGATGCGCCTTCACGAACCCTGATCCTTGGTGGAATCCTTTCAATCACAGTTGCCTCAGTCGCTCTGATCTTAGATTGGCTGTTTTTAGAATAGTCATATTCCTCAAGATCAATCATTCCAATAACTCCGCGTCTGATTTTTCCGTTGCTTTGTGTTCTCTCCACATAAATCATGGAATCCTTTAATTCCTCAAATACATCGGATTCTAAATATTCATTCATTGTTTTATGAATTTCTTCTATTCTTTTATCAATGTCAGGAGATTCAAGATAAACTTCCGGAAGTACAAGATTAAGCGCGGACTTTGAATCTCCAATTAGTTCATAAAGCTTATTCCAATATTCCGGTTCGCTTGTATATTGATCACACGCTATAACTGACCATTTTTTCATATCTGTATTTTTAGGTATAAGGATATCTGCCGGTTTAAAAGCTGTAGGCATAATTAAAACACTCCATATAAATATTGAATATAATTATAGCATCTGACGTTTATATTGTCAAGGCGGACAAAATAACATATTTTTTATTATGAATTAATAAAATGTAAAAAGACAAATATAAAATATAAACAGGAGGAACCAAATGAACAGGAATAAAATTGTAAAAGATACTATTTTCCTGACGGCGGTAGATTTTGCAATGCAGGGACTTGCGCTTATGCTTAACGTATTTATAACCAGAAAGCTCGGATCAGCGGCCGTAGGAGCAATCTCGCTGATGGGTACCTTTTTTTGCTTTACAGCTATAATTTCAAGCGGTAATGTTTATCTTTGCTCCAGCCGTTTAATTTCCGAGGAAATCGGAAAACAAAACGGAAATCCAAATAGAATTTACAGATATGCGCTTTTATATTCTCTCCCGCTTTGTATAATAGTTTCAGGAGGAATGTTTATATTTTCAGGTTCAGTTGCCGGTGAAATACTTAAGACTCCGGAACTTGAATTACCGATACGAATGATGACTTTTATTCTTCCGATCAATACAATTAGCTGCTGCCTAAGGGGATATTTCAGCGCATACAGGAACGTAAGCGCGGGAGCCGTAAGTTCAGGCGTTGAATTTCTTGTAAAATCCGGAATGTTTGCAATGTTTGCTGAATTTTATGTATACAGCGGAAAAATAAGCGTATTTACGGCTTTTGCCGTAAGTATGCTGGCAGGACAGGTAGCCGGATTATTATATTTAACAATATATCATATGAAATTCAGAAAGAAATACAATTCAAAATCTTCCATAGGATTTAAATGCTTTGTTCTTACTTCAATTCCGATAATGCTAAACAGTATTGTCACATCGGTTTTAAGCAGTGTAAATGACGCTCTTGTTCCGCTTACGCTCAAGCAATACGGCAATTCAACCGAACAGGCGTTAAGTCAGTTCGGTATATTTGAAGCAATAATTATACCTGCGTTGTTTTTTCCGTCAGGTATATTATGCAGTTTGTCGGCTATTTTAATACCCGAGTTATCGAGGGAGAGGGGAGCGTCTAATACCCAAAAAACCGTTCGACTGACAAATAAAGTACTCCGTCAGACGTTCAGTTTTTCAATATTCGCAGCAGCAGTCTTTCTTTATTATGGCAGAGAAATAGGTTTGCTGATGAGCGGTGAAGAATTTGCGGGTAGAATTATAAGAATACTGGCTCCTGCCGTTCCTTTTATATATCTTGAAATAATTCTTGAAGGAATTTTAAAAGGTATGGGGAGGCATAGTTTTTCATCACTTAATTATCTTGTTGAATACACAATAAGAATATCTGTTCTTTTAATATGCGTACCTCTTCTTGGATTTTATGGAATTGTAATATCATACCTTGCAAGTAATATAATATGCAACACTTCGAGAATATTAAAAATAATAAGTATAACCGGAATAAAGTTCAGCTTTTCAGATAATATAATAATTCCTTTAATATCGGCGGTTTGTTCTATGCAAACGGTTTCATTATTAGAAAAACCAGTTCATTTTGAAAGGCTAAATATAGCGATAGAACCGGTAGTATTTACAATAGCAGCAGGTTTATTATATATTTTTATACAAAATGTTATACATAAAATTACAGGTAACGGATTTGAAATTGATTCATCGGAAATACCTGTAAAGCAACAATGAATCAGTGAAGCGGGCTGATCATAAGCTTAAGAATTGACTGAATGATGGCTGATCTGATATGTGAATCGTCAGATTCTTCTATTATTTTATCACGTTCAATAGTTTTAACGGCAATGTATTTGGCGGGCAGTTCATTAAGAGCTACCGCCATAACAGTGAACCTGCATCCATTACAATGACAGCAATTAAATTTTTGAAATATTTCGTCAAAACGTTTATTCATAAGCTCTTCATTTATATTTATAACTGCATATTCGTCTTCTTTTTTTCTTGTTGTTCTTGTTTTTTTAGTTTTTTCTTCTGAAACTTCCAAAGACTTAGCAGAATTCCTTACTCTTTTCTTAGGTTTTTCTTCTACAGATTCATCTTTATTTTCCGATTCTTCAGCTACATCTGTCGATTTGGGTTTTGATGCTGCCCGCGAAGACTTTTTTGCTTTTGAAGCAGTAACTTTACTATCTTCTTTAAGTTCAGTTTCTTTTGATGCCCGTGATTTTGAAGCTGACGTTTTGGACTGCGCGGTTTTTTTATCTGCTGTTGATTTAGTGCGCGTTGATTTTTTAGGTGCTTCCTCTTCAATATCATCGTCATTATTTTTCTGATTTAAAGAAGGCATGATCTTATTAAACATATCTTCTTTGCTGATATCCTGTTTAGTTTTTCTTGTCGCCATTGATACACCTCTTAATTACAGTTTAATATTTCATTGGAAAGCTTAAGGTAGTCTCTGACTCCTGCGGTTTTCGGAGCATATTCAAATATACTGCACTGCAGCGACTGCGCTTCTGACAGCGCAGCGCTGTTTCTTATATAAGTTTTAAAAATGGGGATTTTAAAGTTTTCGGCAACCATTTTAGCAGTACCAACCGATTCTCGGTGAAGCTTTGACAGACGATTGTATTTATTTATAAGAATACCGGCAACCTCAAGATCCGGATTACATGCTTTCTTGACATATTCAATTGTTTCATAAACCTGAACAAGCCCCTGAAGGCTGAATATATCGGGAAGCATGGGCAGAATTACATATTGGCTTGCCGAAAGCGCATTGACGGTCAAAAACCCGAGACCGGGTGGAGAATCTATAAAAATATAATCATAATCATTTTCTATAACCTGCAAAACGTTTTTAAGTATGAATTCTCTGTTTTGTCCGGTAAATTCAAGCTCAGCGCCCGTTAAAAGAATATTTGAGGGGATTATATCGGTCATTGATTTTTTCTGAATGCATCGTTGAACACGTACACTTCCAGTAATGGCGTCAAAAATAGTCGGCGAGCCGCTGTCCGCTCCTGTACTGAATGAAAGATTACCCTGTGGATCCATATCTACTGCAAGAACTCTAAATCCTCGTTTGGAAAAGGAAGATGCCAAAGCGTTTACAGTAGTAGTTTTTCCGACTCCGCCTTTTTGAGTAATAATAGCATAAATTCTGCTCAAAACCCAATCTCCCTTCAATTTTTATATTAAAGAATAAATCATTGTTTATTATATCAGAAATAAACATTTTTTTCAACTATAAGTCGAATTTATTTATTTTTTTAATAATGATTTTACTGTTTAATATCTGAAAAAACTTACGATAATATATATTAGAGAAGCTTTATCCGGTATGAAAGGAGCTGATTTTATGAATATAAATACAAACATTTACAAGCAATATATTAATTCCGGCGGTTCTTACAGCAATCATACGCAGAAAAATTTCAGCGTCCATGAAAAAAAGTCCGAAAAAAAGCAGGATTCGCTTTATTTTAGCTCAGAAGCCGCTTTTCTTAAGGATAATATAAAAGCAATAAGAAGCTGTGCCGCTGATATTGTCGGTCTGGCGTCGGAGGAGCGTATATCTGCAATAAAGAAAAGCGTCAAAAACGGCGAATACAATATATCTGCGCAGCAGGTTGCTGATTCGATTCTTAACAGATGGATCTGATAGGAGTGCTTATTTTGGAAAATTACGAGGAATTTTATAATTTTATGCTTGAATATACGGAGTTTTTTGAGGAGACTGCCGTAAAGGAAAGAGAAAAAATGAGCGCGTTATTGTCCGATGATCTTAAGCGTATTGAAAAATGCCTTAACGAGCATCAGTCAACTATAAAGAAAGCAGAACGCTTTGAACAGGACAGGCAGAAACTATTGGATAAGATTGGATTCAGCGGAAAATCGTTTCGTCAGATAATTGCCATGGCTGAAGGGGAAGAGAGAGAACAACTGAAAAAATTATATGAACGCTTTAAAATTGCAGTGGACAATGTTTCTCATTCAAATAAAACTGCTTTGCAGATTGCCGAAACTAATATGAAAATTCTTGAAAACATATCTCCAACCGGAGTTACCGATCCGAAATGCTATGATAATAACGGCGTATCCTCAAAGCAGAAAAATATAGGACTGTTAAATAAAAAAATCTAAATTTGGAGGTAAATTCAATTGAGACCTACTTTTTTGGGATTTGAAGCCGCCAAAACAGGCGTGTTCGCAAGTCAGAAGGCTCTTGATATAGTCGGACATAACCTTTCTAACATTAACACTGAAGGATACACGCGTCAGCGTGTCGATCAGGTTGCTCAGTATGTAAATGCAAGCGGAGCAAGACTTAAGCCCGATATGGTTTCACTTGCAGGAATGGGTACATATATCGAAGGAGTCGCGCAGCTAAGAAACGAAAGACTGGATACAGCCTATCGTCAGGAAAACACAAACGCCGGATTCTATAATCAGCAATCTCAGATGTTTTCGGATATAGAGTCTATAATAAACGAGCTTGAGGTCGGTAAGGACGGAAACGGATACGGTCTTAGCTTTGCAATAAAGGATATGTATACCGCTCTTGAGGACTTCGCTTATAATGCGAGCTCTGAGGCCGACGCAAATGTTTTTGCTAATTCTGTTGCTAACGTTACGCAAACGCTTAACAGATTGTCTCAGAACCTAACCAAGTCCGCCAATCAGTATAAGGAAGAATTACAGATAACTGTTGAAGACGTTAATGCCATGATGAAGGATCTTGCCGAACTTAATAAGAGTATCAGGCAGTCGATAAATACTAATGGCTATACCGAGCAATTCGGTCCTAACGAACTTAAAGACCAGCGAAATCTTCTTCTTGATAAGCTGTCCTCTTATGGTAGTCTTCGGGTGGAGGAACAGACAGACGGTACCGTAACTGTCGAGCTTAACGGTCATAAATGCGTTTGGGGAACAGAATATGATACTATAAATTATCAGTCGAACAATAACGGCACTGTTCAGGTAAACTGGAAAAGCAACGGTGAAAACGCAGCCAAAGATACGGGTATCTTTAAAGCCGCCGCAGATATAATAAACGGTAGGGGATTAGGGGCTACTTCGTCAACAGAATCCACTGTAAATGGATTTTTATATTATCAGGATAAACTTGACGCTTTTGCCTCTCAGCTTACGGTCGTTCTTAATAATACAATACCGGATGAGGTTGATGCGGACGGAAATGTTTTAAGCTATAAAAAGCTTGTGGGCGAAACTGTCGAGTCTGAAACGGGATACGACGTGTTTCCTGATATGCTGACAACAGCGGAAAATATAAATATAACAAGCGATCTTATGAACGATTCTTCTTATCTGATCGATAAGAATAACAGTACTGATAATACAAGTCTTCTTGAGCTAATAAACAAGCTTACCAAAGACAAGCATTCGTTTGAGTCTGCAAGTGATAAATTCACTGGAACTTTTCAGGAATTTGTCGCTGATTATACAGGAACCCTCGGCAGTGACAATTCGTATGCGGAAGGACGTTATAAATCGTCATTGTCAATGATAAATGAAATTCAGAACAGCAGAGATGAAATATCGGGTGTTAGCGAGAGTGAAGAAACCGTGAATATGATGACATATAACAGAGCATTTCAGGCGGCGGCCAGAATGATGACGGTTATGGACGGTCTGCTTGACGTAGTTATAAATCAAATGGCGATATAGCGTACGGAGGTCTTTAAATGAGAGTTACAAATAATGCAATGACAAGAAATTATCTTATTAATCTTAATAATAACTTATCCTTGCTGAATGAATCCGGTACACGTCTTCAGACAGGACGAGAATTTACAAAAATGTCTGAAAATGTTTCCGCAGGAACACGGGCGCTTGGTATCAGGACGCAGATGTACAAAAACGAACAGATCCAAAGCAATGTAAAGAAAGCAAGCGAAAGCTTGACTGTTGCAGAAAGCAATATGATGTCGCTTGAAGATATTTTAAATTCTGTGCATGAACAGACAATCAAAGCTTTAAACGGAACCAATGATTCTGTTTCCAATATCTTTTCAATAAACTTTGATTCATTAAAGAACCAGATTGTAGAATTTGCAAATTGCAAATATAACGATACATACATATTAGGCGGAACCAATAACCAATCTGCTCCTTTTGAAGTAAAAGACGGAGAGCTTTTCTATAACGGCGTAAACGTAAATAGTATAGAAAAAACAGACGGAAAATTTACTTCAAACGGAGAAAAAGTTCCGTTTAGTGATAGTATATACATTGATATTGGTATAGGACTTACTGTAAAAAACGGAGCCGTTGATCCTCGTTCCGCATTTAATATGTCTGTTTCCGGGCTTGATTGCCTTGGATACGGAACTACTGAGATAACCTATAAAGATATTAATACAAATGAAGAACACACAATTGAAGCTCCGAACAATGCGTATGAACTGTTAGACGAAATGTCAAAATGTCTTGAAGAAAAGGATTTTGATAAGCTCGGCGCATTAAACGATCATTTGAGAAAAACTGTTGATAATCTGGTAACACAGATTGCCGACGTTGGGGTGAGGACCAATTACCTTGAAAATCATACCGGACGTCTTGAGGATGAAGAATACGTTTTAACAGAAATACAAAACAATCTTGAGTATATCAAGGATACCGATGAACTGATTAATCAGAAAAGTCTTGAATATTCATTGCTTTTAACACTACAGTACGGCGGAAAGGTTATACCTCAGTCGTTGATGGATTATATTAACTAATATTTTAGTTATTTATGATATTTACTTTAAGGGAGGTGTTAATTATGCAATTATTAAAAATCACAACAATTCCTCTTGAGTATGACTTAAATATTCAGAACGCTAAATTAACTGCTCCGCAAATTGAGCCTGCGAAACTCAGTCAGCATACTACGCCTGCGGCAATAAATTTGCAGACAGAAAACGCAAAAGTCAGGATGGATTCATCTGCTATGCGAAGAAGCATGGGAATGAAAAGTATTGCCGATGTTTCAAAGGAAGCTCCTATTAAAACTCAGGAAACGGCTAATAAAGTTACTTCAGATTATGTCAATATGGGAAATTCCATGGTTAAGCCCGGTATGACTATTGCGCAGTTCATGAAACAAAAATCATTAAGCAATATTACAATTGATACAAATATCGGAGCTATTCCTACTGAAAAAATCGATATGTCATGGGAACCGGCAATTTCGAAAATTTCTGTCATAAGAAGCAAAGTTGATCTTGACTGGAAAAAATCTGCCCGCGAAATGGAATTTATTCCAAGCAGTATAACTCTTGAGATAAAACAGCTTGCTGATGTGAAAATTGAATATTTAGGCGGATTTAACTATGTACCGCCAAGCTCTGATCCGGAATATGAAGAAAAATAAAATTATGGGACTGTTCAAAAATATATTTAAAATTGAACGGTCCTGTTTTATAACAAATTTATGAGAGGTATAAAATGAAAGTCTTAACAAGAGATTTTGGAGAAGTTGACATAAATGAATGCGATATAATAAAATTTGAACAGCCAATATTCGGATTCGAAAATTTTACTGATTTTATTATGCTTTACGATAATGATTTTAATGGAGAATATGCTTGGCTTCAGTCCACACAAGAACCGAATTTGTGCTTTATAATAGCTAATCCTCTTTTAACGTTGAACAATTATAATCCCAACTGTAAGAATGAAGCGGAAAAGATTATAGGTTGGGGAGAATATGAATATTGGCTTATAATGGTTGTTAAAGATGATTTCAGGGAAAGTACGGTAAATCTTAAAAGTCCTGTTATTATTAATTTAAAGAACAATAAGGCTATGCAAATTATTCTTGAAGATGATTATCCAATCCGATATCAGCTTTTCAAAGCCGGAAAGGAGCTGAAATAATGCTTATTTTATCAAGAAAATCCGGCGAAGCGCTTATAATTAATGAAGAAATTGAAATTAAAATTATTGAAGTGAACGGAGACAAGGTAAAAATCGGAATAAACGCGCCGCAGAATGTTAAAATACTCAGAAGCGAGCTTCGTCAGACGGTCGAAAGCAATAAAGACGCCGTATCAGGAGTTAATCCTAAAAAACTGTTTAATTTACTGTCCGATCTTGATGATAAGCATTAACAAATATATTTTAACATTTCAAGACACCCGAGCTTTATATATTCAGCGAGCTCGGTTTGCTCACGTTCCTTAATTTTAAGAATTTTATAACAGTATTTAGAATTCTTACCAAACATTAGTCCGTTGGATAATATTTGCAGATTTAATTCTGTTTCTTTTGAAAAAATAGGATTTCCGATTTTTAGCTTTATCTGATCTTCATATTCACACATAATCCTTGAGCTTCTGAAAGAAACGCTTTTCATTGAAACGGAAGTTACGGTACATTCGTCCCATTTATATACAATTTTATTCTTATTGAATATACCGCTTTTTAAAATAGGTTTGTAAATTTTAGCTCTTATAAATGTTGGAGTTTCAAGTACGTTTTCAGCGCCGGGTATCAGAGTGCATTTGATTGAAACTAGTCTAAGCAGATTTTTAGAAGATAGATATACCTTTCCCGTAATTATATGTGTAGATACGGCTCCTTCCATACAAATTATTTTTGCTTCTGTTGCTATTTTCAGAAGCGGAACAAATTGAGCGGAAAATTCGGCAAATTTGTCTTTTAAAGAAACTGTTGCCTGGCCATATTCAATTATATTATCATCTAATGTTTTTAAAATTGCTTTGCAATTTGACGGAAACATGCGGTATTACCCCTTAATAACATTTTAAGTATCTAAAATATTATAGCATATCGGCAGGAAAAAAGCAATTTTTAAGGAGAAATTATTAATGGATATAAATCTTATAATTGAAAAGCAAGAGCAAATAAACAAGCTAATGGTTAAATATGAAAATATAACAAAGCAAATGCTTGATTGTCCTGTAGACGATATTCTCGGTTATACTGAGAAAAGACAAACCTTATCTGAAATTATAACCGAACTTGATAAACAGATATCGGATGAATGCATAGATTCGCCAATTATTTCAGCGGCTTATAAAAACAAATGTGCCAGAAATGAGCTTGATGAATCTGGAATGAGAGTTTTTGACCTAAGGCAGAAATTTAACAGTATTGCTTTTAGAGTTTCAGGAATGGAACCTCAAATAACTGAACGTATCATAATTTTAAAAAATGATCTTATGAATAAAATCAAGAAGAATAATTCAGGACAAAACGCAAAGGCGGCCAAATATGCAGGGGCAGGTTTGTCAGGAGGAAAAAAGTTTTTCTTTCCTGAAAATAAAAAAAGTATTTAGGCTTTATTTTTTCAGCTTTCTTACGATATATTAATTAAGGAATAAATTTTTGAGGAGGATATTTTTATGAATGTAAGCTCAAGCGATTCAAGTACATATACTAATGCCGCTTACAGCAATAAAGGCATGTCCGGCTTGATATCTCAGATGGATACTGAAAGTCTTGTTCAGAGTATGCTTTCAGGAATACAAGCCAAAATAGATAAGCAGAATCAAGCCAAACAGCAGCTTCTGTGGAAGCAGGAAATATACAGGGACATTATTTCAGATATAAATAATTTTCAGGCGAAATATTTTAACCTTGCCTCTGATTCGTGCTTAAGACTTGAATCCTTTTATAATTCCATGAAAACTTCAAGTTCGTCTTCCGCTGCGGAGGTTACTGTCGGAAATAACGCTTTAGACGGTGATTTCAGCATGCAGATTGCCAGACTGGCTACTGCCTCCAGTGTAACATCAGCTAAAGTTGGAACAGGTGAAATTTCCACCTCAACTTCAAAATCTGACAGTTTTGAATACAACAGAAATATTGATATAAAAATAGGCGACAGATCTGTTTCAGTAGATTTGAAGGGCGCCGTTACAGCCGATGATATTTGCGGCCGCATTAATTCTGCTATTGGTTTAGCAGATTTTGCAAAAGCCGAAAAGGAAAACGTTACGATATATAAAGATGACGACGGCAATGAGCTGACATATACGGACGGCAAATATTATGACAAAGACAACAATGAATATACCGGAAACGTTAATACGTCCACTGAAGAAAGAATTAAAAATATAACTTTTGAATCAGATTCGGAATTTGAAATTTCAGGTTCATCAGCAGGATTATCAATATTAGGATTCAGCGGAACAATTAAATCTGCCGCTGCCAAGGACGACGATGGTAATGAAATTTCCGGGAAATATGAACTTGAATCAGCCTCTGTAAATACCAAGTTTGCTGAAGTGGGAAATATTAACGGATATGTTGACATTACTCTAGACGGAGTAAAAAAATCAATAGCTGTAAACGAAAACGAATCGATGAGCGATTTCAGAGATAAAGTACAATCGGCGTTTGGCAGTTCAGTACAGTTTACAAACGATGGCGGTATTTGGAAAATTTCAGTAGCGGGGACAGGAAGAAATCTGACTTTGTCTGCTAATTCTGAAACTATGGAGGCAATAGGCTTTTCAAGCGGGACTACGACAGCTTCAAACCAGATTGTAAGAACAGATACTATAGGTAAATTAGGTATCGGTGATGAAACGGATACAGATACAAAATATTCATTCACATTAAACGGCAAGGAAATAGAATATACGGCCGCAGATACAGTATCGACAATAATGAATAAAATTAATTCAAGCGATACCGGCGTTAGTATTACCTATGACGAATTAAGCGATAAATTTAAAATTTCATCAAACTCGACAGGAGCCGGTTTTGATATAAATCTAAGCGGTGATAACGAGGGATTGTTTTCTAAGCTCGGTTTTACCGTTGATTCTTCCGGAAATCTTGATAGATCTACCGTAACCGCCGGACAAAATGCAGTTGTAAATATAAACGGTGTAACAGTTGAAAGAGCAAATAATGATTTTACTTATAATGGTCTTACAATATCATTAAAGTCAACTACCGGTTCATATGTTACTAATGCAGACGGAAGCTTTGCAGAAAACAGCGACGGTACAATAAAAACTGTTTCAGGCACTAAAGAAGATAAGGCTCAAATTTCAACTTCTCGAGATGTTGATAAAATAATAGATAATTTAAAGTCGTTTGTCGAAGATTATAATAGTCTTATTGATAAATTAAATGGCTTTACACACGAGGAAGCTTCCTATAAATCTTATGCTCCTTTAACTGACGCACAGAAAAAAGAGATGACCGAAAAAGAAATAGAGCTATGGGAAGAAAAAGCTAAGGAAGGTCTGTTAAGAAATGACAGAGACATATCAGATTTTCTGAGCGGCATGAGATCTGCAATGTATACACGAGTAGGAGCGAAATATGTTTTATCTAACATAGGTATAGATTCAAGCTCTCAGTGGTCTGATTATGGAAAACTAAGCATTGATGAAGATAAACTGAAAAATGCATTGCTAACTGATCCCAACGGAGTAAAAGAACTTTTTACCGGAGAAAACGGACTTGCAACCAGACTTAATAAAATATGTGACAAGGCTGCAAACACAAGTTCAGGAAGTCCGGGTGCATTGGTTTCTCTTGCCGGAGTAATTGGCAAAGGAACTGAAAAGGATAATACTATAAAAGATAAATTAGATGCCATTTCTAAAAAGCTTGAATCTCTTAATATGGTTTACGAGAAGAGGAAACAAAGATATTGGAATCAGTTTAATGCGATGGAAACCGCTTTATCAAATATGAGCTCACAAAGTTCATGGCTTTCTCAGATGATGGGATAATTACTTCACAGAACGGGGAGGAGTATTAAATGGCGGCAGTTAATCCTTATGAAGAATATCAAAAGCAATCTATTATGACAATGACTCAGGGTGAGCTTGTTGTTCAGTTATTCAGAGGATGTTCCAAGAAACTTAATTTAGCAGTTTATTACATAGAAGAAAATAATACGGAAAAAGCGGAGGAATCTCTTTATAAGGCGCAGAGAATAATAAATTATTTAAATGCTTCATTAGATAGAAGTATAGATATTTCTTCAAATTTACACTCATTGTACGATTATTTTGTCAGGATGATTGTTAAAGCAAAGATAAAAATGGATTTGGAGATAATCAAGGAAATTATTCCTATGATAGACGGTTTAGGGGATTCTTTTCAGGAAGCCGAAAGAATTGTTCATAAAAAATAATCTAAAATCCGATTTGCTTTTAAGTAAATCGGATTATTAATTTATAAGGGAGATATAAAAATGAATAACAATTATATTAAACCGGAAATAACTATTATAAAATTTAATGAAAAAGATATTATTACCGGCTCGGCAGAGTCGTATGACAGAATTGATGAAGACGGAAATATTAATCTTCCGCCGGTTGAAATAGAATGAAGATTTTTGTTTACAAATTTTGATATTTGTGTTATAATTTTTGTTGATATTATTTGAATCGGAGGAACACGAATTGTCAACAGAAAATATCCGTAATTTTTGTATTATTGCTCATATTGACCATGGAAAATCAACATTGGCGGACCGAATCCTTGAGAAAACATATACAGTAGCAAAGAGAGATATGGAGGAACAGCTGCTGGATAATATGGAAATTGAAAGGGAACGCGGTATAACAATAAAAGCTCGTGCTGTGAGATTGAAATATCATGCGCTTGACGGAAAAGAATATATCTTTAATCTTATTGATACTCCCGGACATGTTGATTTTAATTATGAGGTTTCACGTTCGCTTGCGGCCTGCGAAGGAGCAATACTTGTTGTTGACGCATCGCAAGGAATTGAGGCGCAGACGCTTGCAAACACTTATCTTGCAATAGAGCATGACCTTGAAGTAGTTCCGGTAATTAATAAGATAGATCTTCCTTCAGCCGATCCCGAAAGAGTCTGCGAGGAAATAGAAAATGTAATAGGCATACCGGCAGAGGACGCTCCGAGAATATCGGCAAAAGCCGGTTTAAATATTGAAGACGTTTTAGAAAAAATAGTAAAAGAAATTCCTGCTCCTTCGGGAGAAGCAAATAAACCGTTAAAGGCGCTTATTTTTGACAGCTACTATGACGCATATAAAGGCGTTATAATATATGTACGTATCAAAGAGGGCAGTGTAAAAGTAGGAGATACTATAAGACTAATGGCCGCAGGTTCTGAATTTACAGTAGTTGAAGTCGGTTATATGGACGCTGTTGATCATATTAACAGCGGTATGCTTTCGGCGGGCGAGGTTGGCTATATATCTGCCTCTATTAAAAGTATAGGTGAAACTCAAGTTGGAGATACGGTAACAAATGCGTTAAATCCTTGCAGCGAACCTCTTCCGGGGTATAGAAAAGTAAATCCTATGGTTTATTCCGGCATTTACCCAGCTGACGGAGCAAAATATGAGGATTTAAGGGAAGCTCTGGAAAAGCTCCAGCTTAACGACGCTTCGCTTTCATACGAGCCTGAAACTTCCATAGCGCTTGGCTTTGGCTTTAGATGCGGTTTTCTGGGACTTTTGCATATGGAAATCATACAGGAAAGACTGGAAAGAGAATATAATCTTGATCTCATAACTACCGCGCCGTCAGTTATTTATAAAGTAACTCTTACCAATGGTGAAACCAGGTTTATAGATAATCCAACTAATTATCCGGATCCGGGTTTGATTTCCAGCGCTGAGGAACCAATGGTAAAAGCGGAAATTCTGGCTCCTTCTGATTATGTAGGCAATATTATGGAATTATGTCAGGAAAGGCGCGGTATATTTAGAGATATGAAATATCTCGATGAAACCCGTGTTTCACTTCATTATGAGTTACCGTTAAATGAAATAGTGTATGACTTTTTTGACGCGCTTAAATCAAGAACTAAGGGATATGCGTCTTTTGATTATGAAATACTCGGATATGCGCCTTCAAAACTTGTAAAACTGGATATATTGTTAAACGGGGATATTGTTGATGCCTTATCGTTTATTGTCCATGCCGACCGCGCTTATTCCCGTGGCAGAAAAATGGTTGAAAAGCTAAAAGAAAATATTCCAAGGCAGCTTTTTGAAGTACCTATCCAAGCTGCCATAGGAGGTAAAATAATTGCCAGAGAAACGGTCAAGGCTATGAGAAAAGACGTTTTGGCAAAATGCTACGGCGGCGATATAACAAGAAAAAAGAAATTGCTTGAAAAGCAAAAGGAAGGTAAAAAAAGAATGAGACAGCTCGGAACTGTAGAAGTTCCGCAGGAAGCTTTTATGAGTGTTCTCAAGCTTGATGAATAAGATGGTGAAAATATGAAAAAATATAAATGTCCTCATTGCGGTGAAAGATCAATAACGCCTTTAAAAAAGGCATTTGCAGGCAATCAAAAATCCAAAGGAGTTATGTGCCCAAGCTGCGGAAAGCATTGTACAAACGGTATGCAATCGGCAATATTTCATACTATAACCGATTTGTTAATGCTGATAGCAGTTGTTATTATGTATATAAAAACTGATTTAAGTTTTTTCCCCATTATTATAGTTATTATTGTAACGTTTATAATAAATAAAATATTTGACGCTCTTTTTTTCCCGCTTGTACCGAGTCTCAGAATTGACGTATGATGACAGGAGTGTATATACATGTACCGTTCTGCTCTAAAAAGTGTCCCTATTGTGATTTTTATTCATGTAATTATAGCATAAAATCGGCAGAAAAATATAAAAATGCGGTAATTCGTAATATACGGAATTTGCCGCATGCAGATGTTGATACCGTTTACTTTGGAGGCGGTACACCGTCAATTATTCCATCAGAATATATAGCGGAAATAATAGAAGCTTTAGAATGCAGATTTAATTTGATTTCTCCGGAAATAACCATAGAAATAAATCCGTGTACGGTTACAGAAGCAAAATTAAATAGCTATAAAATTGCCGGAATTAATCGGCTTTCAGTTGGCGTCCAATCTGGTAACAATGATGAATTGGAATTTTTAGGCCGTTCTCATTCTTTTGAAAAGGCGGCGGATACTATAATGCTTGCAGCTGAAACAGGATTTTATAATATATCCTGTGATCTAATGATAGCATTGAAAGATCAAACTTTTGAAAAGCTTGAATGCTCTGTTACAAATATAATTAATCTCCCTATTCAGCATGTATCATCTTATATTTTAAAAGTAGAAAAAGAAACTCCGTTTTATAAAAATAAAACTTGGAGGTTGTTGCCTGATGACGATCAAATTGCTGATTTATATTTATATACCGTGAAATTATTAGAAGAATCCGGTTTTAAACAGTATGAAATTTCAAATTTTTCTAAAATCGGTTATAAAAGTCGTCATAATATGAAGTACTGGAAATGCGAAGAATATTTAGGTATAGGTCCTTCAGCTCATTCGTATTTTAATGGAAAAAGGTATTATGTTCCTGACGATTTAGACAGCTTTTGCGAGAATGATCATCAGATAATAATAAATGAGAACACAGATCTGGGAAGCGGTAATGAGCGTATTATGCTGGGACTGCGTCTTACAGAAGGTATTAATCTTGAAGATTTTGACAATAATTTAGATTTATATAAGCGTTCTATGAAATACTGTAAAAACGGTTTTGCAGAATTAAATGATAATTATTTAAAACTTACGCCAAAAGGATTTTTGGTGTCTAATTCAATAATAACAGATTTGTTATACGGCAATGGTATGTAAAATGTCATTGCCTTGTTTTTTAAAATCGGTGTTAAATCTTAATGCACTATTGAAAATTCCGAGAATATAGAGTATAATTAAAAAAAGGGTTTTATAATCGATAATTCATTCCTTTCCAACTAAATAATATATCTAATAAAATAGGAGGTCTTAAATGGCTGAAAAATTTACTGTTTCATTACAGAAAATAATAAATGAATTTAAGCTTGAATCAATTTATACTCCAAAACCGCCTGAAGAAATATTTATTGATGAAAACGACGTTAATCGTCCCGGTCTTCAGCTTATGGGATTTTATGAATATTTTAATCCCGAACGAATACAAATTATAGGAAAGATGGAATTTGCTTATCTTTCAACAATAGACGAGCAAACCAGAAGGGAACGTCTTGAAAAATTATTCTCTCAGAGACTGCCTGCACTAATCATAACCCGAGAGCTTCCTTACTTTGCTGAAATGCTTGAGCTTTCCAAGCAATATGAAATGCCTCTTTTACGTAGTAAGGAAAGTACGTCTAACTTTATGTCGGGACTTATAGCATTTTTAAACCTTAATCTTGCTCCAAGAATAACTCGTCACGGCGTTTTAATAGAAATTTATGGTGAAGGAGTTTTTATAACAGGAGAAAGCGGTGTAGGAAAAAGCGAAACTGCAATTGAATTAGTAAAAAGGGGACATAGACTTGTAGCCGACGACGCGGTTGAAATAAGAAAGGTTTCAAATATCAGTTTAGTAGGAAGTTCACCCGATAATATCCGTCATTTTCTTGAGCTTCGCGGAATAGGTATTATTAATGCAAGACGTCTTTTTGGTATGGGAGCAGTTAAGCTTACTGAAAAGATTGATCTCATAGTTGAAATGGAACTATGGAATCCCGAGAAGATATATGATAGAATGGGAGTGGATAATCAGTATACGTCAATATTAGGCGTTAAGGTTCCGTCGCTTACTATTCCTGTTAAACCGGGACGTAATCTTGCTGTCATTCTTGAGGTTGCAGCTATGAATAACCGTCAGAAAAAAATGGGATATAATGCGGCTCAGGAACTTTTGGAAAAGCTTGGACTTGACATGGACAGTAACGACACAGTTAAAAATTATGAGCAATTTTAATAGGAGGTTAAAATGTTTATTGAAGCTGATCTTCACTGTCATTCGATAGCGTCAACTCACGCATATTCAACAGTAAAAGAGCTTGCTGAGTCTGCCTTTGAAAATGGATTAAAACTATTTGCATTAACAGACCATGCGCCTGAAATGGAAGACGCACCGCATATTTGGCATTTTAATAATTTGGCGGTTCTTCCCAGAATAATTAAAAATGTTATTGTATTAAAAGGCGTAGAAGCAAATTTAAAAAACATTGATGGCGAAATCGATTTATCTTCATATGACCTTAAATGCACGGAATGGGTTGTTGTATCATGTCATGAACCTGTTATAAAACCAGGTTCGACCGAAGAAAATACAAAAGCTTATTTAAATCTTATAAAAAGATATTCAGAGGTAGATTTAATCGGTCATCCAACCACATGGAAATATCCGGTAGATTTTAATATACTTGTTAAGGCATGTAAAGAATACGGTGTATTTCTGGAATTAAATGAAAGTTCAGTTAAATTCGGAAGAAGTCCGGTTGAAAACTGTATAGAAATGCTTAATGTTTGCAAAAAATATTCAATGCCGATTATAGTTAATACGGATTGTCATTACAGTGATATTATAGGTCAGACGCCGACAGTTTATAAAATAATTGAGGATATAGACTTCCCCAAAGAATTGGTGTTTAATCGAAAAGCCCAAAATATAATCGATTATCTTTCAAAAAAGAAAAATATAATTATATAGAGAGTGAGGAAGGAATGCCGTATATTGAAAGGTTAGCAGCGATATGCAGCAACATCGGCTGTGGATTCAAGACCAACGAACTGCTTAAGAGTCACACTACATTTAAAATCGGAGGAATTTGTAAATGCTTTATAGATGTTAATAATGCTGAATCACTACAGAAAATATTATATTTTCTTAAACAAGAAAACGTTTCATATTTTGTAATGGGACGAGGCAGCAATATATTAGCGTCCGATGAAGGCTATGACGGAGTAATACTTCATATAGGAAAATTATTTTCAAATATAGAAATCATCAACGACACCGATATCAGATGTACGGCAGGAGTTGCTTTGAAGGATATATGCCTTTTTGCAATGGAAAATTCCCTAACAGGGCTTGAGTTTGCATATGGTATACCCGGAACATGCGGAGGAGCGCTTTATATGAATGCGGGTGCATACTGCGGTGAGATCAAGGACGTTGTTAAAAGCGCACGTTATATTGATGAAAAAAATAGTATCAGGGATATTGCTACTAATGAAATGTGCTTATCATACAGGCACAGCATATTTTCTGAATATCAAAATAGTATTATAACAGATATGATTTTTAGTTTGAAAAAAGGAAATAAAGAAAATATAAATGCCAAAATGAATGAACTTATGGGTCGCCGAAGAGATAAACAGCCCCTTGAATATCCAAGTGCAGGAAGTACATTCAAGCGTCCTGAGGGAAGTTATGCTTCACTTTTGATAGATCAATGCGGATTAAAGGGACTATCTGTAGGCGACGCTCAGGTCAGCTTAAAGCACAGCGGCTTTATTATTAATAAAGGAAACGCTTCATGTCGCGATGTATTGGAGCTTGCAGAAAAGGTTTCAAAAATTGTTAAAAATAAAACCGGATATAATCTGGAGTTAGAACCGGTCGTTTTAAGATAAAATATATATCGGAGGATGGTTATATGCAGTTTGTAATAGTAACGGGTATGTCGGGTTCCGGAAAATCATGTGCAATGAACGTGTTAGAAGATATAGGATTTTACTGCATTGATAATATGCCTCCGCAGCTATTAAATAAATTTGCAGATATATGCATGCACTCTAAGGGACAGATTGAAAGAGTCGCAGTGGCGGTTGATATACGTTCCGGAGAAATGTTCAGCGAAATTTTTGACAGATGGAAAATGCTGAAGGATAATATTGATTTGGAAGTCAAAATTCTTTATCTTGAGGCCAATGACGAAGTTTTGATAAAAAGATATAAGGAAACAAGACGCAAGCATCCGCTGGACGATAAATTTTCAAGCTGCCTTCATAAGGCAATCGCTTTTGAAAGAGAACAGCTTAGTCCTCTTAGAGAAGTTGCAGATTATTATATAGAATCATCTTATCTTTCAACATCTCAGCTCAAGGAAGAAATCAAAGGCTTATTTCTCGAAAAGAACAGTGATTCAATGATAATAAAAATTATGTCTTTTGGATATAAATACGGTGTTTCAACAGAAGCTGATCTGGTATTTGACGTCAGATGTCTGCCGAATCCATATTATATTAAAGAACTTAGATCTCAGACCGGCTGCGATTCCAGCGTAAGGGATTATGTAATGAGTTTCGAGCAGTCAAGAATTTTATTGGATAAAATAAAAGATCTTTTAGACTTTCTTATACCGTTATATGTACATGAGGGTAAAAGCCAGCTTGTTATATGCTTCGGATGTACGGGTGGCAAGCATAGGTCAATTACTTTTACCGAGCTTGTTTCAGATTATCTTATTAAAAGAGGATTGAGAGTCCAGAAAAGCCATAGGGATATCGGAAAAGATATCAGCTATTACAGAACATAACCAATTTAAGGAGGAATGCCGAAATGGCGTCCTTTTCCAATGATGTCAGAGGAGAAATTTGCTGTACTGTAACAGATAAAGACAAAAAATATGCCTGTTTATACGGTATTATACTATTTTGCCGTCATATAAGTGAAAAAAGCGTAACAATAAATACAGAATCTGAGAAATTTTTCAAATTGTCTTGCGAGTTGATAAAATCAGTATTTAACCGTAACATAATTTTTGAAACAGAGATTATACAAAAGAAAAAAGGGAATACGGGCTATTATATTAATATTAATGATGCGGATTCAGTTCGTTTAATATATGAAGCTTATAACATCAATATTGAAAAACGCGAAATAAATCTTAAAAATATAGTCATAAATAGCTTAAACGCTTTTTTAGCAGGAGTATTTCTTATATGTGGAAGTGTTACCGATCCTGAAAAAGAATATCACTTGGAATTTACTCTGCCATGTGAACAATTATACTTTGATCTTGATAAATTATTACTTAGCTTAGGTATTTCTTCAGGAAGAACAGAAAGAAAAAAGAATACTGTACTTTACATCAAAGACAGTGAAAATATAGAAGATATACTGACCTTTATAGGCGCAAGACAGTGTACTCTCAATCTTATGAATATCAAGATTTTCAAGGACGTAAGAAATAAAGTAAACAGAATTGCAAACTGCGACGCGGCTAATATCGATAAGGTTATAGCTGCTTCAGCAAAGCAGATTAACGATATAAAGATTATTAAAAATGCCGATAAATTTGAGGATCTTTCCGCTGAATTGAAAGAAACCGCAAATCTGCGCCTTTTATATCCTGAATACAGCTTGCAGGAATTAGGTGATAATCTTTCAAAGCCTATCGGACGTTCCGGCGTAAATAGAAGATTTTTAAAGCTTGCTGTTATAGCGGATGAAATTATAAAAAAAGATAAAGACGGTGAAAATATTGGAAACTGAAAACGGCTTCGTACATCTTCATGTTCATAGTGAATACAGTCTGCTCGACGGCGCTTGCCGCATTAAGAAGCTTGTAAAAAAAGTAAAAGAGCTTGGTCAGACTGCAATCGCAGTAACCGATCATGGCGTAATGTACGGAGCAGTTGATTTTTATCGTGAAGCTTTGGCGGCAGGTATTAAGCCGATTATTGGCTGCGAGGTATATGTAGCGCCAAGAACACGTTTTGATAAAGAGGCAAAGCTTGATTCACGTCCGTTTCATTTGATTTTACTATGTAAAAACAACAAGGGCTATCAAAATCTTATTAAACTTGTTTCATTGAGCTATACTGAAGGGTTTTACAGTAAGCCCAGAGTTGATTTAGAAATTCTTGAAAAATATTCCGACGGTCTTATATGTCTTTCCGGCTGTATAGCAGGAGAAATTGCAAAAAAGCTTATAAACCGAGAATATGAGTCAGCCAAAAAGGCTGCTTTGAATTATGAACGAATCTACGGAAAAGGAAATTATTATTTAGAAGTTCAAAATCATGGAATAAAAGATGAAATTGAAATAATTCCTATGCTCAAAAAGCTATCAATAGAAACCGGAATACCACTTGCTGCAACTAATGATTCACATTATATAGAAAAAAGCGACGCAGAAACCCAAAATATATTGATGTGTATTCAGTTAAAGAAAACTATATATGAGCCTAATAAGCTTAAATTCCCCACTGATGAATTTTATATAAAATCTACGAAACAGATGTACGAGCTTTTCGGAGATATGCCGGAAGCAGTCATAAATACATTCGATATAGCAAAACAATGTAATGTAAGCTTTGAATTCGGGGTAATCAGGCTTCCTGAATTTAAAACCGATGGAGAAAGGGATAATATATCATTTTTTAAAAATTTGTGTTTTTCAGGTTTAATCGAAAAATACAACGAGCCAATTAATAAAAGTATCAGGGAGCGTCTTAACTATGAAATAAAGATAATAGTTGAAATGGGCTATACAGATTATTTTCTTATTGTTTGGGACTTTATAAGATACGCAAAAGAAAATAACATCCCGGTGGGCCCGGGAAGAGGCTCTGGAGCTGGAAGTCTATGCGCTTACTGCATTGGAATTACAGGTATAGATCCAATAAAATATAACCTCCTGTTCGAACGTTTTTTAAATCCTGAAAGAGTAAGTATGCCTGATTTCGATATAGACTTTTGCATTGAGGGCAGACAGCAGGTTATAGATTATGTTGTGAATAAATACGGATCAGAACGTGTTTCTCAGATAATAGCGTTTGATACGCTTAAAGCAAGAGCAGCAGTAAAAGATACCGGAAGAGCTTTAGGCCTTTCAGTTAAATTCAGAAATGACATATCTTCACTTATACCAAAGGATTTAAATATTACTATTGAAAAAGCAATTGAAAAAAATGATGATTTAAAACAGCTTTATGATACTAATCCTACAGCTCACAAGCTGATTGATGAATCCATTAAGCTTGAAGGAATGCCGAGAAATGATTCTATTCACGCAGCGGGCGTAGTTATATCTTCCGTTCCCATAACTGATATTGTACCTGTAAAAACAAGCGGAAACGCCGTAGTAACGCAATATACAATGTCAGCTCTTGAAAATCTCGGACTTCTTAAAATGGATTTTCTGGGACTTAGAAATCTTACTGTTATAAAACACTGTGTAGAGCAGATACAAAGATATGAAAATAATTTTAATATTAATAAAATTTCTGTAAATGATAAAGATGTATATAAAATGATGTCTTTAGGTAAAACCACAGGAGTTTTCCAGTTTGAAAGCGATGGAATGAGAAGGGTTCTTATTCAGCTAAAGCCGGAAAATCTTGAGGATCTTATAGCTATTATTTCGCTTTACCGTCCGGGCCCTTCTGAATCCATACCAAAGTATATATTCAACAAACATAATCCTGATAAAATAACTTATAAGCACCCAGTTCTAAAAAATATTCTTAATGTAACCTATGGCTGTATGGTATATCAGGAACAGGTTATGGAAATATGCAGAGTTGCCGCGGGATATTCCTACGGAAGAGCGGATTTGGTAAGACGCGCAATGGCCAAAAAAAAGCATGATGTAATGGAAAAGGAACGTAATATATTTTTATACGGCAATAAAAATGACGACGGTACTACAGAATGCTGCGGAGCTATAGCAAACGGTATTAATGAAAAAACTGCAAATGAGATTTTTGATGAAATGAGCGGATTTGCCTCTTATGCATTTAATAAGTCACATGCAGCAGCTTATGCTTATTTATCTTATCAGACGGCATATTTAAAATGTCATTATATGAAAGAATATATGGCTGCGCTTATGTCAAGTGTACTGGGTAATACTGATAAATTATCCGAATATGTAGAAGAATGCCGTCAGAATGAAATAAAAATATTAAGGCCGGATATAAATAAAAGCTATGCTGAATTTACAGCAGAAGAAAATGGTATAAGGTATGGACTTCTCGCAATTAAAAATATAGGTAAGGGGATAATACTAAGTATTATAGAAGAGCGAGAAAAGAATGGTGTTTTTCAATCTCTTGATAATTTTTGTGAAAGAACGTCAGAATTGAATATAAGCAAAATAATAGTCGAAAATTTAATAAAATCAGGAAGCTTTGATAATTTAGGTGCAAATAGACGTGAAATGATATCCAATTATGAATACATTATGGACAGTTATTCACATTTTACAAGAAAAAATATTGAAGGACAAATGAATTTATTTCCTGATGGAAATAATCGGATTCATCAAAAATTTAAATTTAAAAGTCAAGAAGAGTATAAATATAACGATCTGCTTGAATTTGAAAAACTGTCAACCGGCATGTATATATCAGGTCATCCTCTGGATGAATTCAGAATCTACACTAAGCTTATGAAATTAAATTCCATTTCAAAAATAAAAAATAATAAATACCTGAACAAAACTGTTGAAGAAAAAATAATAGGAGTTTTAGACGATATAACTATCCATTATACATCTACCGGGAAAAAAATGGCTTTTCTAAATATTCAGGATATAACTGGTCAGATTTCATGCACACTGTTTCCAGAAGCATACAATTTATATAAAAATAAACTACAAATCGGAGATATTCTTTATATATACGGAAAAATATCTAATAAGGAAGCCTTTGAAACATCCATAATATGTAATAATCTTTATTCTAAGTCGGAATTTAAGAATATTGCGGAATCAAAGCGTCTCTGTATAAAGCTAAATGGAACGCAGAAAGAAGTAGCTTTAAAAATTATTAAAGCCGCTGAGAATTACCCGGGAAATATACCGCTATGTTTTTATTTAAATGACTTAAAAAAAATTATTAAACCGAAAAATGTTAAAGGAGTTAAAATTTGCAGCGAGCTTATAAGTATACTTGAAGAAGTAGTTTCAGGTGATAATATAGGATTAATTGATTAAAAATTAAATTATATATATTTTTTTCTTTATTTTACTCGAAATCACTTGACAAAAATCTTAAATGTAGTAAAATAGTATATGGTAAATTAAACATGCCAAGAGGCGGATAGGAGTTATATTTAATGCTTAAAAAGATTGGTGTTTTGACGAGCGGGGGAGACGCTCCCGGAATGAATGCTGCTGTTCGGGCAGTAACAAGAGCCGCTATAAGAATGGGTATGCAGGTTTACGGCATCCGCAGAGGATATAATGGACTTATTAACGGAGACGTTATAGAAATGAATGAAAGAAGCGTTTCCGATATAATTCAAAGAGGCGGAACAATGCTTTATACCGCCAGATGTCCTGAATTCAGAACTGAAGAGGGCGTTAATAAAGCTAAGGATAAGTGCAAAGAACTGGGGTTGGAAGGTATTGTAGTAATTGGCGGAGACGGTTCGTTCAGAGGAGCTGCTGATCTTTCAGCAAAGGGTATACTCTGTGTCGGTCTTCCGGGTACTATAGATAATGATATTTCATGTACAGAATATACAATAGGCTACGATACGGCCATGAATACAGCAATGGAAATGGTTGATAAGCTCAGAGATACCGCTCAGTCTCACGACAGATGCAGCGTAGTTGAGGTTATGGGCAGGGGAGCAGGCTTTATTGCCGTTAATACCGGCGTGGCTTGCGGAGCTACGTATGTTATTACAAGCGAGGTTCCTTATGATCTTGACGTAATCGCAAAGAAAATGCTTGAATCCAGAAAAACAGGTAAGCAGCATTTTATTATAATAGTTTCCGAGGGCGTTGGTCATTCGGATGAAATTGCAAGAACTCTTCAGGAAAAGACCGGAATTGAAGCCAGAACTACTATTCTCGGTCATGTTCAGAGGGGCGGTTCTCCTACTGTTAGAGACAGAGTTGTTGCAAGTCAAATGGGTTATTATGCAGTTAATCTGCTCTCACAGGGTATTGGAAACAGAGTTGTCGGAATGCAAAATAATAAAATCGTGGATTATGACATTCAGGAAGCTCTTTCCATGAAAAAACCTTTTGAGGAAGATTTATATCATATAGCAGATGAAATTGCATTTTAATAATTATACGAATATAGGCATCAGAGTAGAAAACTATGCGTAAAGTGGCCGACAGACGGGGAGTTGCTGTTGGAACGAAAAGCACAAAAAGCTTGCGGTATAGTTTTCGCATCCCGCTGTATGCATAAAGCGCCTTTTCATAAACGGCTTCTTTGTGCAAATCAGCACAATTTTTAGGAGGTTTTTTATGAAAAGGTTTATTTCAATGGTACGCGATTCAGCAAAGGAACTGACAGATATCAAATGTATTGTCATGACAGGCATGCTTATAGCTATACATGTTCTTCTTGGTGTATTTATAATGATTCCAGTGGGTGAATACATAAAAATATCATTCAGTTTTCTGGCTCTTGCCGCAATAGGTATGCTTTTTGGACCGGTACCGGCCGCAATGGCAGGCGCAATAACTGACATTCTTGGTTTTCTTCTTGCCAATAAAACCGGAGGGGCATATCATCCCGGATTTACATTAGTGCAGATTACGGGCGGTATTATTTATGGATTAATTCTATACAAGGCTGATTTAAACAAATATTTTGTATTTAAGTGTATTATAGCAAAGGCCATGATAGCAGTAATATGCAATCTTCTTATGAACTCATATTTTTTAAGCGTTCTATGGGGGCAGTCGTTTTGGGGACTTATGCCTGCAAGATTATTAAAAAATGCTATTCAGCTTCCGGTTGACGTAATATTGATGTCTGCTGTTCTGCCTACTGTTATGTATGTTTACAAACGAGTTTTCGGAAAAAAAGATATATTAGTTAAATAAGTAATTGTTTAAATCACTTGTTAGTAATATTTTTAACTGACAAGTGATTTTTTGCAAAAATAAAATGATAATAATTATGAATGGAGGAAAAAATGAAAAGAAAAATCGGCTTTTTAGGTGCGGGTAATATGGGGAGCGCAATAATGAAAGGCGTCGCCTTCAGCGAATTAAGGTGGGATATTGAAATTTATGCTTTTGATCCTGACGAGTCGAAGGTTGATGCCTTGTCAGGCTTTGACGTAATAAAATGCAATGACGCCGCTGAAGTTGTTAAAGAATGTGATATTGTATTTTTGGCGGTTAAACCTCAGTCTTTGGAAAACACTTTAAAATCGGTTAAAGACTATGTTAAGGAAAGAATGGTATTTGTTTCAATTGCAGCAGGAATTTCTTCCGATTATATTAGAAATTCTCTTGAAGACTACAGCGTAAGAGTAATTTTGGCAATGCCTAACACACCTTTGCTTCTTGGAGAGGGAGCGACAGCAATCGCAGAAAGCAATTCTGCCTCTGAAAAACAGTTTGACTTTGTATGCAGAGTTTTTGAAGCTTGCGGAAAGATTAAAGTTATCCCTGAAAATAAAATGAAAGAAATAATTGCCGTAAACGGAAGCAGTCCGGCTTTCATTTACCTTTTTGCTAAAGGTTTCATTGATAATGCTGTAAAAAACGGTATAGACGAAGGAGCGGCAAAAGCATTATTCTGCCAGAGTTTAATAGGCTCTTCAAAAATGATAATGGAATCTGAATATGATATTGACGAGCTCATAAAAATGGTATCTTCACCAGGAGGCACAACATTGGCCGGTCTTCAAAAGCTATATGATAATAATCTGCTTAAAGCAGTTGACGAGGCTTGTGATGCGTGTACAAAGCGTGCATACGAGCTTGCTGACTGAGTTAAGTATAATTTTCGGTCATACAGCATATCCTTTTTAAAAAAGGCTTTGCCAAAGAAAAGGAATGATGTATTATGAAAATTACAGCCGCTGCTGATATGACCGTTTCTGAAAAAAGAAGATTGTTTATTGGAGTTTTAATGCTTTTTATGTTTTCAGGAATTATTGCAGGTACGATATTTGTTATAAAGGATAATGAAAGCCGTTTTATAGCGTCCGAATTCATAAATCAGCATTTAATAAAAAGCACTACCGAAAGATCTATAATTAAAGTTTTTTCCGACTCATTTCTACCGCTTTTGTTCACTCTTTCGATTCAGGCCATCTGCGGTTTATTTGCCTTTGGACAGCCTCTTTGTATACTTACTCTTTTTCATAGAGGAATTGCCGGCGGAATTTCGGCAGCATTAATATATATTAATTATGGTATAAAAGGTTTTTTTATTATACTTATAATGCTGCTTCCGGTTTTGTTGTTTAGCATGTTTATACTTGTTTTAGGAGCGCGTGAATCAATAAAATCGTCGAATACCATATTAAATTTTGCTTTCGGAAAAGATAAAGATAATGAACAAAGAGTTGAAATAAAGCTTTACATAATTAAGTTTGTGGTTCTTGCGGCATTTGCATTACTCAGCTCGGTTTTAGATTGTACAATTACATATATTTTTACAGGCTTGCTTTTGAAGCCTTAAAACAAGGAGTGTAAATATTAATGGGAATTTTCGGTTCGGATTATGAAAGCGCGGGAGTGGGCATACCAAAAAACGCTCCAAAAAAGAAAGGTGTTTTCAGATTTTTTGAACTTTTATTCAGAAAGTTTTGGAAACTTATTCAGGTCAATATGCTATATTCAGTTTTTTTTATTCCAATTTTGCTTGCCGGTTATGCTTTTTTAAGGGTTTCAAACTCTAAAATTGCAGCTATTATAATTATAATATGTTTATGTGCTTTTGCGGCAGTATTCGGACCGGCAACTGCAGGTATGATGAAAATTCTTCGTAATTATACACTTGAAAGGCATTCATTTATATTAACGGATTTTAAAGAAGCGTTTTCTAAAAATTACAAAAAGTCTTTTATCCTTGGTTTATTGGATTTAATCATTGCCGTATCTATCGGATCGGCCGTTTATGTTTACCCTAAGCTTTCTGAAGCTTATGGAAACCAACTTTTAATGATACCCTTTATTATTAGCATAAGCATAGCGTTAGTCGTGATAATGATGAATTATTATGCTTTTCTTATGATTGTAGCAACAGATATATCATTTAAAAATATAATAAAAAATTCGTTAGCATTAGCATGTGTTGCATTGAAAAAAAACCTGATAACTTTACTTTCTACATCTGTTATTATAGCAATATTTATAATTTTAATATTAATTAATTTGAATTTTATTCTATTTCTTCCTTTTGTTCCTGCGTCTATTCTTGCATTTATTATTTGCTTCAATTCTTACCCTATAATTCAGAAATATGTTATTAACCCATTTTATGAACAAAGAGGCGAGATAAACCCTGAACTAATTATTTCTGAAAATGATAACGAGGTATTATTTGAGGATAAAGGCGGTAAAGAAAAGCCTATTGAAAAGAAGAAAAAATCTAAAAAAGGAAAAATAATATCTTAGATTTTTATAAAATCCCTTTACAATATAATAAAAATATGTTATAATATTAATCGTCCATGCGCATGGTTTAAGGGTTAAGCCTAATACGGAGTTTACCTGCCTTTTACTATGACATAGGATAAATAATTAAAGAGGTGAAAACATGTTACTGAAAGAAGAAAAAACAGCTGTTATTGAAGCAAACAAGACTCACGAGAATGATACCGGTTCTCCGGAGGTTCAGATCGCTATTCTTACAAAAAGAATAAACGACTTAACTGAACACCTGAAGATTCACAAGAAGGATCATCATTCCAGAAGAGGTCTTCTTAAGATGGTAGGTCACAGACGTAATCTTCTTAATTATCTTAAGAAAAAGGATATTAACAGATACCGAGCAATTATTGAAAAGCTTGGAATCCGTAAGTAATCCTTTATTTGAAAGGCAGTCGGGAGAAATCCTTTCTGCCTTTTTATCTAAATGAATTTAAAATTAATACAGTAGTGGTTATTTTAGCATTAAATCGTAAACCTTATTTTTATAAGGTTCAGGGTTTATTGCTAAAGCTGCTACTGAAACAGGAGGCAGTTTATGTTCGAAAATTATAAAACTTTTAAAACGCAGTTTGCCGGCAGGGAACTTATGGTTGAAACAGGTAAGACCTGCGAACTTTCTAATGGTTCTTGCTGGGTGCATTATGGCGAGACAGTTGTAATGGCAAATGTTACGGCAAGCGTTAAGCCAAGGGAAGGTATTGACTTTTTCCCGCTTTCAGTTGATTATGAGGAACGCTTATACTCAGTTGGTAAAATACCCGGCTCGTTTACTAAAAGAGAAGGGAAACCGTCTGAAAAGGCAATTCTTACTTCAAGAATGGTTGACCGACCGATAAGACCGCTTTTTCCAAAGGATATGAGAAATGATGTTTCAGTTGTAATGACAGTTCTTGCAGTTGATCCTGATTGTTCTCCGGAAATTACAGGTATGATTGCAACCTCTATAGCTCTCTCTATTTCTGATATACCATGGAACGGTCCGATTGCCGGTATAAGCGTTGGACTTGTAAACGGTGAAATAGTCCTTAATCCTACGCTTGAACAAAGAGAAAAAACTGATTTAAATCTTACTGTTGCCGGTTCTGCTGAAAAAATAGTTATGATTGAAGCCGGAGCTAATCAGGTACAGGACGATATTATGCTTGACGCTATTATAAAAGGTCATGATGAAATAAAAAAAATAGTAGCATTTATAAATGATATTAAATCACAAATAGGTAAAAAGAAGTTTGAATTTGAATCTCAGGAAGTTGATCATGATATGTTCGACGCAATTGAGGAGTTCGCTTCAGACAGAGTAAAGATAGCTCTTGACACAAACGATAAAAATGTACGCGAAGAAAGACTTCAGCCGATCAAGGATGATATTCATATAAAATTTGATGAAATATATCCTGAAAAAGAAGCTATGATTGACGAATGCATTTACAAGCTTCAGAAAAAAATAGTTAGAAACTGGCTTTATGACGGTAAGCGCGTTGACGGAAGAGGAATAGATGAAATAAGACCTTTAGCTGCAGAAGTAAATGTATTACCGAGAGTTCATGGTTCTGGATTATTTACAAGAGGACAAACTCAGGTTTTAACAATCGCTACGCTCGGCCCTGTTAGCGATGCACAGCGCATAGATGGAATTGATGAAGAAGAGTCTAAAAGGTATATGCATCATTATAATTTCCCATCATATTCTGTAGGTGAAACTAAACCAAGCAGAGGTCCTGGAAGACGTGAAATAGGTCATGGTGCGCTCGCTGAGAGAGCCCTGGAACCGGTACTGCCTTCTGTAGAAGAGTTTCCATATGCCATAAGGCTTGTTTCGGAGGTGCTTTCCTCTAACGGTTCTACGTCACAAGGTTCAATCTGCGGCTCTACGCTTGCTCTTATGGACGCAGGTGTTCCGATTAAAGCTCCTGTTGCAGGTATTTCCTGCGGACTTATTACCAAGCCGGACAGTGATGATTTCATGACAATGGTTGATATTCAGGGGCTGGAAGACTTTTTCGGAGATATGGACTTTAAGGTGGGAGGCACTCATAAAGGAATAACTGCTATTCAGGTTGATATCAAAGTTGATGGTTTAACGCCTGAAATAATTAAAGAAGCATTTGAAAAGACAAGAAAAGCAAGACTTTATATTCTCGATGAAATTATGCTTAAGGCAATTCCAGAATCAAGAGCTACTGTTAATAAATATGCGCCTAAAATGATTCAAACCAAAATCGATGTTGAAAAAATAAGAGAAGTTATTGGTCAGGGCGGCAAAATTATTCAGAAGATAACTTCTGAATGCGATGTGAAAATTGATATAAATGAAGACGGAAATGTGTTCATTTCCGGAGTTGACCTTGAAAATTGCAATAAGGCTCTTGCCATAGTACAAACAATTGCTAACGGCCCTAAGGTTGGAGAAATATATAAAGGCAAGGTTGTAAGACTTATGACCTTCGGAGCATTTGTTGAAATTGCGCCTGGAAAAGACGGACTTGTTCATATATCTAAGCTTGAAAAGAACAGAGTTGAAAAGGTTGAAGATGTTGTTTCTATCGGAGATGAAATACTTGTAAAAGTAGTTGAAATAGACAAACAAGGAAGAATTAACCTTTCAAGAAAAGATGCTTTAGCTGATTTGGAAGCTAAGAATAATCAATAAAAAAATACGGACGTTTAACAGCGTCCGTATTTTTTATAAACGTATTCTTGAATAGTGGTTATAATATTGCATATAACATTATAAAAGTATTTATAAAAGGAATGACAATTATGTATGATGTTATAATTATAGGAAGCGGCCCCGCCGGACTTTCGGCTTCTGTTTACGCAGTGCGTGATCAGCTTAAAACAATAGTCGTTGAGAAAATTCATTTTGGTACAGGTCAGATTTCTGAAAGCGACCGTATAGAAAATTATTTGGGATTATATGGTGAAAATGGATATGAACTTGGTATGAAATTTCGAGAACATGCATTAAAATTAGGCGTAGAATTCTATGAAGGAGAAGCAACTAAAATTAATTTCAGTAACGGTTCTTATATTGTAAATTTTAAAAATGGATATTATCTTAAATCCAGGTCTTTAATATATGCGGCTGGAGCTAATCATTTAAAGCTTGGAGTTAAAGGAGAAGATGAATTTTATGGAAAAGGAGTTTCATATTGCGCTACATGCGACGGAGCATTTTATAAAGGAAAAACTGTAACTGTAGTAGGAGGCGGTGATACTGCCTTTAGTTATGCATTGCTTCTTTCTAAAATTGCAGAAAAGGTTTATCTTGTTCATAGAAGAAGTGTATTCAGAGCCAATAAATCATTGCAGAAAAAACTAAAAGCCGCTGTTAACGTAGAATTTTTATTAAATTCTGAGATAATAGAAATCATGGGAAGTCAAAAAATAAAATCAATAAACTTAATTCAGAATAAAACTGAAAAAAATATTTTGACAGACGGCATATTTATAGCTATAGGTATAAAGCCGAATACTGCATTATTAAAAAATAAGGTAACATTAGATGATAACGGATATATAATAGCAGATGAAAACGGAATCACATCTGTACCGGGACTATTTGCAGCGGGTGATGTTCGTAAAAAAAGACTCAGACAAATTGTGACGGCAGTATCAGACGGCGCCTGCTGCGCAGTTTCAGCAGAAGATTATTTAAATAAAAATAATATATGATGTATTCATTCATTTTCGTTATTTTTATCCTTAATTTTATGATGAATATTTGCTAATGGTGAATTATCTGCGGCATTTTTCAGAATTTCATTTGATAAATGAGTGTATATTTCTGTTGTAGCAATACTTTTATGGCCAAGTATTTCTTTGAGTGTTAAAGTATCAACATTTCCATGTTGATACATGAGTGTTGCGGCAGTATGTCTGAGTTTATGAACAGAGTATCCCTGACCGGATAATCCTATTTTTTTGATTGATTCATTAACTATTTGCTCAACACGCCTTTTACTGATTCGCTTATTTTTCCTACTTAAGAATACTGCGTCAGGATCGTTTATTGAATTTTCACGCGAATTTAGATAATCCGCTAAAGCAATTTTACAGGCGTTATTAAAATAGATATAACGTTCTTTATTTCCTTTACCTAATAACTTCATTTTGCTTTCATTAAAATTTATATCGTTAATGTTAAGTCCGACAAGTTCGCTTAAGCGCATTCCGCAATTTAAAAACAGTGTTATTATACAATAATCACGCAATGATTCTTTACCAGAATTTGAGGCTGAATCCAAAAGTTTTTCGCTTTGTTCAAGGGTAAGATATTTTGGCAGGGATTTTTTTATTGTAGGTAGTTCCAAATTAACTGTAGGATCATTATTAATTAACATTACATTTTTAGTGAGATATTTATAAAGACTTTTTAATGATGATATTTTTCTTGATATAGTTTTTGAATTATTTTTACGGTCATCTCGTAAAAAGTATATATATTCATAAATTTTTTTTAAATTAACTTGTTCTAAATTATTTACATCAAATTTTTTTATGGATATCATATTAAATTCAATATCGTCAGTTGAATCAATATAAATTAAATATCGTAAAAAAGTTCGTATATCTATCAGATAACCCTCAACAGTTCTTTCAGATTTGCCTTTGGCGACCACTAAATTAAACCAGTAATCATTTAAAAATTCTGGATAATCATTTAATTTTGATTTATTCATAATTTCACCACTACTTATTACGCTAAATTTATATTTAGCGCAATAACGTGTTTTTTTATTCTCTCCCTTTTCTGTTTAATTTATCTCCATTATACCATGTTTACGGCTTTTATGCAACTTTCTTACACTTCCTTAACTTAAGTTTTCAACAGAAAAAAATATTTTTTATTGCGCGGTTAAAACGCTAAAACTTAACTTTGTTTTTCTGTTCGTTATCAAACTTTTCAAAAAGCTTTTCAAATTCGCATTTTTCGTCTATCTTCATTATCTGGAATATCCAACGCTCCATTTCGTGAAGCATTTCATAACGTTCTATTGCTATGATAAGTTCAAGACAGTCTATTGTCGTAACTCTCCGATATCTTAACCGCCTTTGCAACTCGTCAATATCGGCGGTCATTGTTTCATATTGAGTTAAAAACATTTGTAATATCATTTCTTTTCGTGTCATTTAAATCCCCCTTGAATTTTTATTAAAAAAACTAACAGTTTTTTATGATTTTTACTTCTATAATATAAAAGCGGCTAAGAAAAATCCTAGCCGCTTTTTTTAAATATTTATTATTTCTCCTTCAAGACCATTATAAGCTGAAACAGCATTTGATTCATCTGTATCAATATGCATAGCTGCAGCATATTTAGGAGAAACTCTTACAACAACATCACCTAATATTGCTTTTCTTTCTTTTGTATCTAATTTAACCCATACAATATCCTTATCTTTAACATTCATTTGAAGGGCGTCTTCAGGCGTAAGATGAATATGACGCTTAGCTATTATAACGCCTTGACTGATTTCAACTTCTCCTTCCGGTCCTATTATTTTACAGGCGCCTGATCCCTCTATATCGCCAGATTCCCTTATTGGTGCAGATATACCGATTGAACGTGCATCGGTAGCAGAAAGCTCTACTTGCGTTTCCGGACGTACCGGACCTAAAATTGAAACATTGGGCATTGATTTTTTAGGTCCTACTATTGTAACTCTCTCTTCACAAGCAAATTGTCCGGGTTGGGAAAGATCTTTTTTGTTTGTAAGTTTCGCATTTTTACCAAATAAGATTTCAAGATGTTCTTGAGTAAGATGTACATGCCTTGCAGATGTTTCAACTATAAATTTGTTTGACATAATAATAAACAGCCTTTCTGCCGTGACATTATTCACGGACTTTTTAATTATCTTTATATATTTTACTACTTTTTTCATCATAGGTCAAGATATTTTAATTTATAATAAGAATATATAGCTAAAAAAAAAGATATAATATAAGTGTTATATAAAAACTCATTGTCAGGAGATTACAATGGAAATAAATCGATCAAAGAATTTTTCACAAGATGAAATCACTAAGCTATTCTTATCAGTTAACTGGGAATCTGCCGGATACCCTGAAAAGCTTTTATATTCTGTTTTAACAAGTGAAACTGTATTGTCATGCCGCGAAAACGAAAAGCTTATAGGATTGATGACCGCTATATCTGATGGAGGTATGAATGTTTTTTTTCCTTATCTTCTTATAAGTCCTGATTATCAAAATAAAGGTATAGGTAAAGCGCTTGTCTCAGAAATGCTTGAAATATATCGAGATTACTATAGAAGAATATTGATATGCAGTAATGAAAAGGCCGAATTCTATAAAAAGTGTGGAATGAATATATGCAATGATCAGATTCCGATTATGAAAATTAACTGAACAGTGTCAAATTCCCATCTGTATCATAAAATAATAAAGTAAACAAAACCTACGGAGGGAACAATATGACAAAGCAAATATACTTTTTAGGCGGAACATCTCCGTCAGGATTTCAGTCAAAATTTTTAGAACAAATAAAGGCTCCCGGATTTTATACCTACATATTAAAGGGCGGTCCGGGTACCGGAAAATCAACGCTTATGAAAAAAATTGCAGATGAATTTAAAGAACATCCGGTATCTTTATACTATTGCTCATCGGATATCAGATCTCTCGATGCAGTTGTAATTGAAGATAAAAAATTAATTATAGTTGACGGTACGGCGCCGCATGTTTTCGAGGCGCTTTATCCCGGAGCTTCACAGGAAATCATAAATTTAGGAGAATTTTGGGATGGAAATAAGCTTAAAAAGCATTCTGATGCTATACACTATTTATTTGATGAAAATCAAAAATATCATGCAAGAGTGCGTTGTTACATTGAAGCGCTTGCATCTTTAAATTCAGATATTTATACAATCGGTGAAGACGCACTGAATAAAGAAAAGCTGATATCATATATTTCAAGATTTTGCAAAAAACTCATGATAAAAAATAAAAAAGATGAAAAAGGAAAAATAAGCTATAAACAGATTTCAGCATTTACGACTGATAATTATTCTACACAGTCTTTAATCGGAGATTATAGCGTCTATTTGATTAAAGATGATTTGTTTGCAGGCAGTGATTTCTTTTTAAGAGCGATTGCTGATCATTTTGTAAATTGTGGTTATAATATAACAGTCAGCGAATGTACTATGCATCATATTCCCACATATGAACATATTATTTCAGAAGAAACAGGATTGGCATTTATGACTTCTAACTTCTTTAACAAAATAGAAAACGAAACGGCTGCTACTATAAATTTCGGTCGTTTTTATAGTAAAGAAATAATATCGTCAAAAAAACAGCGGCTTTCATTCAACAAAAAAGGATCTGTTGAGCTTGCTGAGGAAGCACAGAAAGCGCTTAACACAGCTTTGGATATACATGATGAGCTTGAAAAAAATTATATTAAAGCAATTGATTTCAAAAGGCTTAATAAAAAAACTGAAGAATTTATATCTGAAATCAAATCATTATAATTTTACAAAAATGAGCGCTTTTATAGCGCTCATTTTTCAGCAAAGATTCTTAAAATATTTCATAAAAATCCTGACTATAAGATTTTGCCTTTTGTAAATTATATCTGATATTTTTAAAGCCAGTCTGATTATTGCTTCAGATTTTTCCCTACTAATAATCTTATTACTTAATTTTGCTTCAAGAGCTATTTTTGTAACGCCAATAAATTCGTTGCTTTTAAAAGTCCCTTTTAATTCTTTTTCTACATATTCAGCAAATTCTAAATGCTGCATATTATCATTTTTTATACCGCAAAAATCAATTAACTTTAAAATATATTCATATGCATTAATTGCGCTTTCAGAATAATTATCAGTTTTAAAACTATTACTACGTTTTTTTAAAATAATTAAATGTATTGCTGCAATTATTGATATAATTAAAATAACTGAAAATGTTGCTGCAATAATAAGCTTTAATCCTATTGGATATTGATTATTATCTGAAGGATGGGAAAAATCCGTATTAGAATTTACAGATTTCTCTGTTTTTGTTTTAATAGTTGTATCAGTGATTTCATCGGCATTTTTAGTATTACTGCTTAAGCTTATATTTTCTGAATTTTTTGTTATATTTTGATGTGTTGAAGTTGTTTCCTTTGTTTCCGAAGTTTGAATATTTGTGAAAGCTGCAGCACTTGGAGGAGTAAATTCAAACGGTACCCATCCATATTCCTTTAAATATACTTCAGCCCATGCATGAGCCCTGTTATCCTTTATTTCTACTTTATAACCGTTTTGAGTTAGGTTTTCATCTTTTAAATCATCTTCTGTCATAACATATCCTTCGGCATATCGTGCAGGGATTCCCGACATTCTTGCAAGAATTATACCGGAAGTTGCAAAGTGAACGCAGTAGCCTTTATGATTTTCTGTTAGAAAATAATTTACAAAATCACGGTCTGCCGGCGTTTTGCCCGGCTCTAATGTATATTCTGCATTATCTGACAGCAATGTACGGATATAGCTAAGCTGGGTATATACGTTATCAGATATGTTATCCTTTATAAAATTATTATAAAGTTTCTTGATTTCATCATTATCAGGTACTTTAAGGTAATTACTATAAACAAATTCTTCATATTCACTATTATTACCATATTGCTCCTGCTTCATAAGACTGTTAAAATTTTGCTTCTCTGATATATTAAAGCTATAATTTTTCTTATTCTCAAGCTCAATGACAGTATCATTTATATACTTAATCTCCCCTTTTGGAACAGAATTATATGGAGTATAATTATATTTTGCATTTCTAAAACAAATTTCTATATTTAAAGTATAATTTAAAGATGAATTTTCATTAAGACTGTTATATAAAAAATCCTGTGGATGTAAATTTGAATTATCAAAAAGCCCGCTGCTGTTATCATATATTTGACTGTTAAGCTCATTCCAGCTCTTTCCGTCGTATATAGATCCTACATATCCTTTAAGGTATATATTACCATTAGGATTAAAAGCTTCGTCGCAAGTTACAATAAGATCAGTGGTATTATTATATGAAATTGAATGCAGATTTCCAAGACGATGGCTGTATATTTTAATATTTCCTAATTCAAAAGAATCAGATATTCGTTCGATACTTCCTTTAACATCATTAAAAGTAAATTCACTAAGAGCAGTTTTCAGGTTGTCTCTTACAATATTCAATCTATCAGAACGAGAATATCCGGTTAAATTAATAATAATAAAGATCAATCCAATAATTAAAGCACAGCCTGTCATCAATATAATACCGGATTGTCCGGCAGTTCGATATTTAATTAGAGGTTTAACTATAAAGTGGTTACCTTTTCTTATGAAACCCGTCTTACTTCTTCCAAGATTCCTGTAGTAGCCTGACTGATGAACGGAAAGCAATACAGTCCAGTATATTATTACCATAAAAGCCGGTAAAAGAGCAGGAGTTTTGCCGTAATAAAGACCAATTTCAATAAATGGAAACGTAATAAGAAATCCAAAGAAAAAATTTGGTTTTACTATTGTAAAATAGCATATAAGCATGATAATAAGAAAAATTGTAAAACTCATGAAAATAGATATTGTATTTTCTTTTGAAATTCCTGATAATTCTATATTAAAATATTCACTTCTTTTAGGCCAGATAATATTATATACCTGATTATATATCAACATAAATCCCTTAATATAATTATTCCAATTTCTATATAATAATATTTCATAAATAATCAAAATAGGTATAATAGTAAATATAAATTTCTTAGGCAATATAAATATTATAGAAAACAGTGCAAAAAATAAAGTAATATAAACTGCAATAATATCGTTGTTTATTTTAATATGAAACATTGTTATAAATGAATAAAATATTCCGATAACTCCGCAAAGGGCAATCAGTATTAAGGGTAGGAAATCAGGTAAAAATCTTTTTTTGGGTATTGTAAAAGATATACTGTCAGTTACTTTTACTCCGCTGTAAATATTTCGTTTTATTTTTTTATCACTCATATTAATTTCCTATATAACTAATTTTGATATATTTTCTTCCAGCTTTCCCGCTGGTATTATGATTATATGATCAGAATTTTCAAATTCTGCGAAATCATTTGAAAATTCGTTCTTTATATATATTAAAGTCATATTCTGATTGCTTTGGTTATATAATTCCGATATATTTTCAGCAGATGACGATATATAAACTATTTTAGAAAAGTCGTATGCTTTTTCTGATATTTCCTTGGTAAGGACAGAATCGTCAGAAGGTCCATTTTCAAATATACTTCTTATATTTTCACTAACATCAGATTTGTTAATAACTCTAACAAATTCATTACTATTTTTATGTGAATTATAAAATGTAAGCTTAAACGGTATTTCATTATCTATTAATAAAAATGATATTGATGCAAACACTTCCGAAACTGTATCAAGACTTCTTATATTTTTTTCCGATGCGATTCCGTTAAAGTCCAAAGCTACTAAAATTGAAGAATTAACCGGTTGACTGTAATGCCTGACTATTAGATTATCTTGTTTTAAGCTTAAATTCCAATGAATCCTTTTTGGCTTATCTCCCGGTAAATAATTCTTAAGATCAAAAATCTCTGATGGATCATCTCCCCTTTTATATTTTGAAAAAATACTACTTTCATTTGTATTGATAATATTTAATTTATAAAGAGAGTTTAGATTATAAATTTCAGGTAAAACAGTAATTTTATTCACAACATCTGATTTGATACGGCAGGAAAAAAGTTTAATAAAATCATATATCTGAATAGATTTAATTTTAATATTTAAAATTCCGCAATAATCAGAAGTAAGAGAAAAATTTATTCTTTCATTACATAAAGGATGAATAGGGACTGTTAATATCATTGTATCATAAGACTTCAACAGATTATTAAAGTATTCTATAGTTATTATACTGTTTGAAAACGGAATAATGGTTTTATTATTTATCGAAAGTAAAATATCTATTTTTCCTTTTTTAACAACCGTATTTGATTTTGCTTCAATACTTCCCTTGATAAAAAATCTTGAATAAATAATTATTGCTCCTAATAATAACGGCAGCGCAACTAAAAATATCAGAATATATAATGAAAGCATTTCTGTATAAAGTAAATAAAAAATTACTGATATTATCAGTAATAACATATATAAAATTTTTACAGACAACATAATAAACCTCAGACTGTTATTTTAGGAACAGATACATTCCTCAAAATCTCATTTAAAACTGCTGATTCATTCAATTCGCTTAATGAAGCTTTTCTTTCCAATATTATACGATGCTGAGCAACTTCATTAAATACAAACGCAACATCATCAGGTATAACATAGTCTCGTCCGCATAAAAGCGCAGATGCCTTTGACATTGATGCAAGACTAATAGCTCCCCTGGGACTAAGACCAAGACTTATCATCGGATGCTTTCTGGTTGCGTCTGCAAGATAAGCTATATAAGCAAATATACTGTCGTTTATATATACGTTTTCGACCAATTTCTGAAGAGTCCTTAATTCATTCAAAGTTACCACAGTTTTAACTTCAAAAACGCCTTTTCCATAGTCCCCTAATTTAGATTTTAGTATTTTAATCTCACTTTTTACATCCGGATAACCCATGTTTAATTTTATCATAAATCGGTCAAGCTGAGATTCCGGAAGCATTTGCGTACCTATTGAACCTATTGGATTCTGAGTTGCGATCACCGTATATGGCTGAGGTAAACGATAGCTTTTTCCGTCAACAGTTATATTCCCCTCTTCCATTATTTCAAGAAGAGCCGACTGAGTTTTACTTGAGGTGCGGTTTATTTCATCAGCTAAAAACAAGTTGCAGACTGCGACACCAGGTTTATATTCAAAATTTCCGGTTGATTTATTATATATTGAAAATCCAGTTATATCAGTCGGAAGAACATCCGGTGTAAACTGCATTCTGTTATAATCTAACGACATAGCTTTTGAAAATGCGAGCGCCATTGTAGTTTTGCCTACTCCAGGTATGTCCTCTATAAGTATATGTCCTTTAGCCAAAATAGCGAGCAATACTTTAATAATTGTTTCATCTTTCCCTATTACCGCTTTTTTTATTTCGCTTACAATCATATTTATTTTTTTTGACGAAATACTATCATTAATTCTTTCCATTTTTTGTTCCCCTCTTTATATAATATATTTATTATATCATCTTTTTCTGTAAATTTCAATTCTAAAAAATAATTTTAAACGAATTTAGATAATACTAAAAGAGAAAATATTTACAATAAAATGAAAAAATTCCTTTCAGATTTTGTTTATTTATATGTTTGTGCTAAAAATCACAAAGCACATTGACAAACTATCAAAAAGATTATATACTTATTAATGTAGTTTAAAGGTTTTATTGGATTTTTTATATTGAAAGGAGTTAAAAAATTGAATATATGGCATAATATCAGTCCTAAGCGAATCAGCCGGGAAGATTTTGTTGCTGTAATTGAAATTCCAAAAGGAAGCAAAATTAAATATGAACTTGATAAGGAAACAGGTCTTATCAAGCTTGACAGAATACTTTATACTTCTACCCACTACCCTGCGAATTACGGACTTATTCCAAGAACATACGCTGACGATGGAGACCCTTTAGATGTTCTTGTATTATGTTCAGAAACTCTTTATCCAATGACGCTTGTAAGATGTTATCCTATTGGCGTTATCAGAATGATAGACAGCGGACGTCACGACGATAAAATTATAGCTATCCCTTTCGATGACCCCAATTATAATACCTATAGGGATATAGACGAGCTACCTAAGCATATCTTTGATGAAATGATTCATTTTTTCAAGGTTTATAAAGAGCTTGAAAATAAAACGACTGCTGTTGACGAAATTGAAAATGCAGAAAGTGCAAGGGATATTATTGCTAATGATATTGAACATTATATTAATAAGTTCTGTAAATAAAAATGGAAGGAAAAGGTAAAAGCTAATGACTGCAAAAGCAAGCGAAGTTTTATTTAATTCACAGACAAGTGTAGCTCCTCTTGGAATAATTGCTCTTGAGGGCGCTGCTGAGCTTGGAAAGATGATTGACAGATATCTTGTTTCATGGGCTCAAAAAGGAGGATATGATATTGATACTCTTCTCATTAAAAACCAATGCCCGAGATTTGCCTCAGGAGACGGAAAGGGACTAATCGAATCTACCGTTAGAGGTAAGGATATTTTTATTGTAGTAGACGTAGGCAATTACAGTTGCACTTATCAAATGTTCGGCAGAGAAAATTATATGTCTCCTGACGACCATTATCAGGATCTTAAAAGAATAATTCAGGCTATTTCCGGCAAAGCGCACAGAATCAACGTTATTATGCCTATCCTATACGGCGGACGTCAGCATAAGAGAAGTTACCGCGAGTCTCTTGACTGTGCTTGCGCTCTTCAGGAGCTTCAGTCTATGGGAGTATCAAATATAGTAACATTCGACGCTCATGATCCAAGAGTACATAATGCGATTCCATTAATGGGATTCGATAATGTAATCCCATCATATCAGGTTTTGAAAGCGTTATTAAAAAATGTCAAGGATCTTGTAATTAATAAAGACGAATTTATGGTTGTAAGTCCTGATGAAGGAGCGCTCAATAGAAATATGTATTATGCTTCTGTTTTAGGCGTAGATATGGGTATGTTTTATAAGAGACGTGATTATTCTAAAATTGTTGACGGCAGGAATCCTATAGTCGCTCATGAATACTTGGGTAATTCTATGGAAGGAAAAGATGTTTTCGTAGCAGACGATATAATTTCTTCCGGAGAATCCGTTTTGGATATTGCTTATGCTTTAAAAGCAAAAAAAGCAAGGAGATTTTTTGCTTATGGTACTTACGGACTTTTCACTAACGGTTTTGAAAAATTTGACAAGGCTTATGAAGACGGTTATATTTCAGGAGTTTTCGGAACCAATTTAACATATAGATCACCTGAGCTTTTAAAACGTCCGTGGTTTCATGAGGTTGATGTTTCTAAATATATTGCATATTTTATTGCGTCAATAAATCATGATGTTTCCATAAGTACTGTTATTGATCCTCATGAAAAAATTAAAACTCTGCTTGCGTCTCAAGTATAAATTTTTACCGCACTTTTTAGTGCGGTTTTTTTCATCTGTACAAAATAATAATTTGAACGATAAATTATATAAAATGCTTGACAAGTTATGAAACTAATGCTATAATTGTAATAAAAGGAGGGAGAAAATGAAAAAAAGCGTTTATAGTCTTGTACTTATGGACGACGTAGTCAAAGCTATTGATGATATGGCATATAAATTAAATACAAGCCGTTCAAATCTGATTAATCAAATACTCGCAGAACAGGTATCGTTTAAGACTCCTGAAAGTCTTATTAAAGATGTTTTCGACTGTATGAGAACAATTATGGATAATCATTTTCAGATTCAAGGACAATCGTCAAATGCTATGCTTTTTATAAAAAGCCCACTGCGTTACAAGTATAAGCCAACCATAAGATACCGTATCGAACTTCTAAAAGAAATTAAAAACGATGTATTCGGTTATCTTTGCGTTTCGTTCAGAACTCAGAATTCTGATCTGATCAATTTTCTTGGCCATTTCTTTAATTTGTGGTATAGTCTCGAGAAAAAACATATAAATAAAAATTTTCCGGAGGGTGTGGAATATGCTTATAAAGAAGGAAAGTTTATACGGAGTCTTAAAATATCGGAACCTGTTAAACATAAAAATCCGGAAGTCCTTGGAAAAGCCATAGGCGATTATATAAGATTGCTTGATTCAGAAATAAAACTTTATTTTGCAAATATAGAAGATCCTGAATCAACAATTGAAAAAATGGAAAAAATGTTTTTAGATAATATTAAAATAGGTTTAATTATTATTTAAGGAGGTATTTTTATGAATGTTCAAAAATTTACTCAAAAGTCTCTTGAAGCCCTTCAATATGCTCAGGATACTGCAACAGAATATCAGAATAATGCCATTGAACCGGAACATCTAACATATGCTCTGCTTAGTCAGGAAAATGGTCTGATCGGTCAGCTTTTACAGAAGATGAATACTGATGTTCAAACGCTCATAGGAGCTGTTATTCAGATTATATCATCTTTGCCTAAGGTTACGGGGTCAGGACGTCAAAACGGCGCTGTGTATATATCCAATGAAGCAGACAGAATACTTGTCGATTCTGAAAAGCAAGCTAAAAGTATGAAAGATGAATATGTTTCAGTGGAACACATATTTTTATCGCTGCTTGAAAATCCTACATCTAAGCTTAAAGAAACATTCAGAGCATTTTCTATTAATAAAGATAAATTTTTAAAGGCTTTGATGGAAGTTAGAGGAAATGCAAAGGTTACAAATCAAAATCCTGAGGAAACATATGATGTACTTGCTAAATACGGTCAGGAGCTGGTGGAGCTTGCAAGAAATAATAAGCTTGATCCTGTAATTGGACGTGATAGTGAGATCAGAAATGTAATAAGGATTTTATCCAGAAAAACTAAAAATAATCCTGTTTTAATCGGTGAACCGGGGGTTGGTAAAACTGCAATAGCAGAAGGGCTCGCTCTGAGAATTGTAGCGGGCGATGTTCCCGATAGTCTTAAGGACAGAAAAATTTTTTCACTGGATTTAGGAGCGCTTGTTGCAGGCGCTAAATACAGAGGAGAGTTTGAGGAAAGATTAAAAGCCGTTTTATCAGAGATAAAAAAAAGTGAAGGCAGAATAATTCTTTTTATTGATGAGCTTCATACAATAGTAGGAGCGGGGAAAACAGATGGCGCAATGGATGCCGGTAATCTTCTGAAGCCTATGCTGGCAAGAGGAGAATTGCATTGTATAGGCGCAACGACTCTTAACGAATATAGACAATATATCGAAAAGGACGCTGCTCTTGAAAGACGTTTTCAACCGGTTATGGTAAACGAACCTACCGTAGAAGATACTATATCTATATTAAGAGGCTTAAAGGAACGTTATGAGGTTTTCCATGGAGTTAAGATTCACGATCAGGCGTTAATTGCTGCAGCTGCTCTTTCCGACAGATATATCAGCGATAGATTTCTTCCGGACAAGGCGATTGATCTCGTAGACGAGGCATGTGCAATGATTAGGACAGAAATAGACTCGATGCCGACAGAGCTTGATGAAATTTCAAGAAAAATTATACAGCATGAAATAGAAGAAGCGGCTCTTAAAAAAGAAAACGATAAAATTTCAGCCGAACATTTAAAAGAAGTGCAAAAGGAACTTGCAGAAATGCGCGGTAAATTTAACGAGATGAAAGCAAAGTGGGAGAATGAAAAATCTGCTATTACAAAGGTACAAAAGCTCAGAGAAGACATTGAAAAAATAAATGCAGATATTTCAAAAGCAGAGCGCGAATATGACCTTAATAAAGCAGCGGAATTAAAATACGGAAAACTCCCGCAATTACAAAGGGAGCTGGAGGAAGAAGAAAAAATCGCAGAAAAGGCCAAAACTGGAGATTCTCTTTTAAGGGATAAGGTTACTGATGAAGAAATAGCGAGAATTATTTGCAGATGGACAGGTATACCGGTATCAAAGCTAATGGAGGGTGAACGCGATAAGCTTTTGCATTTAGAAGATGTACTTCATAAACGTGTTATCGGTCAGGATGAAGCCGTTAAAAAAGTAAGCGAAGCAATTATTCGTTCAAGAGCAGGTATACAGGATCCAAACAGACCTATTGGTTCTTTTCTCTTTCTTGGTCCTACCGGAGTTGGTAAAACTGAACTTGCTAAAGCTCTTGCTGAATCGTTATTTGACGATGAACATAATATCGTTCGTATTGATATGAGCGAATACATGGAAAAATTCAGTGTAAGTCGCCTTATAGGAGCTCCTCCGGGATATGTCGGTTATGAAGAGGGAGGTCAGTTGACAGAAGCTGTAAGAAGAAAACCTTATTCAGTCATTCTACTTGACGAGGTAGAGAAAGCGCATCCTGATGTTTTCAATATTTTGCTTCAGGTTTTAGATGACGGACGTATTACCGACTCTCAGGGAAGAACTGTTGATTTTAAGAATACTATAATTATTTTGACTTCAAACTTAGGATCGCCGTATATTCTTGACGGTATTAATGAAAGTGGAGAAATTAGTCAAGACGCAAGATCAAAGGTTGATTCATTATTAAAACAACAATTCAGACCGGAATTTTTAAACCGTCTTGACGAAATTGTATTTTACAAGCCTCTTACAAAGCATGAGATTTATAGTATTGTTGACCTCATGATTAATGATTTAAGAGAACGCTTAAAGGACAAACAGCTTAATATTGAAGTAACAGATAAGGCTAAGAATTATATTATCGAACAAGGCTATGATCCGAATTACGGTGCGCGACCTCTCAGAAGATTTTTACAAAGAAAAGCTGAAACTTTGATTGCCAAAAAAATTATTGCCGACGATGTTTCTCCAGAATCAACCATAATACTTGATTTTGACGGAAATAATCTTATTATTAAATAAAATCATATATCCCCTTTTGCCATAATGCGGTTTAATAAGCCTCGTTTAACAAAAGGGGAATTTCTTTATTTATTATAAAAAGGAGTAAGTCAAGTTAAGCAACTTGTTTTACTCCTTTTTACTATATTTTAATTTATATTATATTTTATAGAATATTCATTAAAAGCGTCCATATATTCTTTAGATTCTCCCTTATGAATTCTTTGAATATATTCGTGGTGATTGAGTTCGTCTTTAGGATTATTCTTAGTCAGTATATGAACTCCTATATTTGAACAATGATCTGCTACTCTTTCCATATCGGATAAAATATCAAGGAAATGAACTCCACGGTCAATAGCACAGCTTCCTTCTTTTAATCTGTCTATATGTCTGTTTTTAAGTTTATATTCCAACTGATCAATAGTTTCTTCTAAAGGCTCGATTTTAATAGCGGTTTCAGAATCGTCATATTCGACAGTCATAACTGCCATTTCTATAATTTCTGTTACCGCAGATGATATAAGCTTCATATCTCTGATAGCTTCTTCTGATAGCGCCTGTTCTTTATCATGCATATTTTCAGCACGCTCCATTATATTATATGCATAATCGCCTATTCTTTCAAAGTCAGTGATTGTATGAATTAAGGAAGTAACGCTCCTACTTTCAGTTGCATTAAGCTCACAATCTGTAATAGAAACAAGATAAGAATTAAGTTTATCTTCTATACGATCGATAATACTTTCGCGTTCTTTAATTTTTTCAATACCTTTAATATCAAAATTTTCATATAGCTCGCAGCTTAATTGAAAATTCTTTTTTGATAAATTTCCCATATAAGCAACGGCATTTTTTGCATGCTGTATAGCGAGCGACGGAGACTTGAGAAAACGTGAATCAAGCATACTTTCACCCGTATCCATTGCAGAATCGTCATCATCTTCTTCAGGTGAATTTCTTATTGTCAGAACAGCAAGCTTTTCAAGCAGCTTATGAAATGGAATAAAGATCAAAGTAACTACTACATTAAAAAATGTGTGAAAGTTGGCTATCGAACCCATATCCATAACATTATTCCAGCCATCAATCATTCCGGCAGCTTTTAAGATATAAATAAACACAAGAAAAATCAAGGTTCCTATAAGATTGAAATAAAAATGAACCATAGCGGCGCGTTTTGCGTTTTTGCTTGCGCCTATACTTGAAATTATGGACGTAGAGCACGTACCGATATTTTGTCCCATAATAATAGGGAAAGCTGCTGAAAATTTAAGCAAACCCGTAGTTGAAACTGCCTGTAAAATACCGATTGAAGCTGAAGAGCTTTGTATTACAGCCGTTATAATTGTACCTGCCAATATTCCAAGAACAGGATTTTCCAAGCTTGCAAATACGCTTCTAAATGCCTCAAGCTCAGAAAGAGGTTTAACGGAATCGGTAAGAGAAAGCATTCCTGTAAATAAAATACCAAGTCCAAGACAAATATCGCCTATTGATTTTATGTTATCCTTCTTAGTAATCATAATAATCAATATTCCAATTATAGCTAAGAATGGAGCAAGGTATGTCGGTGTAAGGAATTCCATGGCGGTTCCCAGAGATTCGTTGTTTTCAAGATCTCCTAATCTTAAAATCTGTCCGGTTATAGTAGTTCCTATATTTGCTCCCATTATGATGCCTACGGCAGACGATAGCTTTAAAATACCGGAATTAACAAGACCTACGACTATAACTGTCGTTGCGCTTGAGCTTTGAATTACCGCAGTAACCAAGGCGCCCAAAATAACAGCCTTAAATATGTTATTTGTGAGCTTTTCTAATATTTTTTCCATTTTTCCGCCGGAAATTTTCTCCAACCCTGCTCCCAGAATATGCATACCGTAAAGAAGCAAGGCAATACCGCCGAAGGTAGTAATACAAATTTGAATTATTTCAGTTGTTGACATAACTTCCTCCCAAGAAGCGCCCTCTATACTTTTATATTTTTTTACTTGTATTTTACTATTATTTAACACAAGCACATTCATTATAACATAGACAATGAAAAAAGTACATACCAAACTGAAAAAACGACAAAATCTGCAAATTTAGGATAAATATAATCTGATATTTTATACATTATTATCAAATTTACTATAATTTTAACTGATCTATATTCATTAAATCCTTTGAGCTTATTCCTGAAGCCGGTATTTTTAAAGAAATATATTTTTTATATTTCTTCAAATCATCTTCCTTAATACTTATTGCATTTTCCATTATTTCATTTTCCTTCAGATTCATAACCTGTACCCCGATAGTATCACGAGAAGATTTAGAATTCAACAGCGATGTATTAAAAATCAAAGCTTTTCCGGAAGATGATTTTGCGATAACGTCAATATCTTCATTGATCTGACAGATATAAATAAGCTCATGCTTTCCTGAATACGCATTGGCAAGTTTTTTTCGGTTTGTTTTAGTTGCATAAGATGAAAGATATACTTTCGCCGCTTTTCCGTTTTTAAAGAAAAACAGCATGTACCCTTCATAATTGTCAGTCACTGCCATGTATACAAGACTTTCGTTTTCATCAAAACCAAGTTTAACAGGTATATAATCTCCTAACACGCTTGCCTTAGTATCATCGAAAGCCGACGCTTTTGTTTTATAAACCTGACATTGATTGGTAAAGAATAATAAGTCAGTTTTGTTTGTAACTTCGTAATGAGCTATAATTCTATCTCCGTCTTTAAGCTTCTGTTCATTGCTCATCCGAAGTGATTGAGGAGTAATCTTTTTAAGATATCCGCTTTCAGATAAAAATATATTAACCGGATAATCCGGCGTTTCCTCTTCAAAATCTGGTTCGACTATATCATTTTTATAATAAAACATAGTATTTCTTGGTTTGCTGTATTTTTTTGCGACATTTCGAAGTTCTGATATAATTATATTTCTGACCTTTTTCTTATCAGAAAGTATACCTTCCATTTCACTTATATCTTTTTCAAGATTCTCTATTTCCTTTAATCGATTTAATATATACTCGCGATTAAGATGCCGGAGCTTTATTTCCGCTACATATTCAGCCTGTGTTTCATCTATCCCAAATCCCGTCATCAAATTTGGAATAACTTCGTTTTCTTCCTCGGTTTCTCTTACAATTTTTATTGCCTTGTCTATATCTAATAAAATTTTTTCAAGACCTTTAAGAAGATGAAGCTTTTGTTTATTTTTATTTAGATCAAAATAAACCCGTCTTTTAACGCATTCTTCTCTGAATGCCACCCATTCTCCTAATATTTCTCTAATTCCCATAACCCGCGGAACTCCGCCGATAAGAATATTGAAATTACATGAATAATTATCCTGAAGAGGAGTAAGCTTAAAAAGCTTGTTCATTAACTTCTCCGGATCCACTCCCCTTTTTAAATCTATCGCTATTTTAAGACCGTTCAAATCTGTTTCATCGCGTATATACGAAATTTCCTTGATTTTCCCCTGTTTTATCAAATCAATTATTTTTTCTATTATCGCCTCAATAGTAGTGCTATAAGGAATCTGGGTTATTTCAATGCAATTTGCAGATTTATCGTAATTATACTTGGATCGCAGCTTTATAGAGCCTCTCCCCGTTCGGAAAATTTCTTTTATTTCCTCTTCATCATAAAGCATAAATCCGCCTCCCGGAAAATCCGGGCCTTTTAAAGTGCTTATAATATCGTGATCAGGATTTTTTATATACGCTATACATGTTTCACATACCTCAGCCAGATTAAATGGACACACACTGCTTGCCATTGATACTGCTATTCCCATGTTCGCATTTACCAGTATTGTCGGAAAAGTAGTCGGAAATAATGTAGGCTCGGTAGTAGAATTATCATAATTAGGTACAAAATCAACTGTATCTTTATCTATATCTCTGAAAAGTTCGTTGCATATTGGATCAAGCTTTACTTCGGTATATCTTGACGCGGCATATGCCATATCCCTTGAATATGATTTTCCGAAATTACCTTTTGAATCAACATACGGATGAAGCAGCGTTTCATTTCCTCTTGAAAGCCTAACCATAGTTTCATAAATTGCACCGTCTCCGTGAGGATTAAGCTTCATAGTTTCACCAACTACATTTGCCGACTTGGTTCTTTTCCCTGTCAGCAGACCTTGCTTATACATAGTATAAAGCAATTTTCGGTGTGAAGGCTTAAAGCCGTCAATCTCAGGAAGGGCTCTTGAAACAATGACGCTCATAGCATAAGGCATATAATTTTTTTCAAGAGTATCCGTTATTTTTTCCTGAACAACTATACCCGCGTTTTCAATAAACGCATCGGGATAATTTCTTTTTATTTTGCCAGAGCCGTCTTTGCTTTTTTTAGGCATTTTGTTCACTCCTTTAAACCGTATTTATGAAATATCCGCCATATCCAAATAGTCGCTTCCATATTTTGAAATATAATCTTTTCGTCCCTGTAAATCATCTCCTAAAAGCATATCAAACATATGAACTGTTTCTTCAAAACTATTCGGAGTGACTTTTATCAGACGACGCGTTTCTGGATTCATAGTAGTCAACGACATCATGTCAGGCTCATTTTCGCCGAGTCCTTTAGAACGCTGGAGGGTATATTTTTTATTTCCGATAATTTTTAATATATCGCTTTTTTCCTTTTCATTATAAGCGAAAAAAGTTTTATCTTTAGTAGTAATCTCAAACAAAGGCGATTCAGCGATATATACATAGCCCTGTTCAATCAATGTAGGCGTTAATCTGTAAAGCATTGTCAGTATCAAGGTACGTATCTGAAAACCGTCTACATCAGCGTCTGTACATATTACTATTTTATTCCATTTCAGTCCGTCAAGATTAAAATAAGAAAAATCCTTGTTTGCTTTGGTTCTTACTTCAACGCCGCATCCCAATACCTTTATTATATCAACAATAATATCATTCTTAAAAATTTTATTAAAATCTGCTTTAAGACAATTAAGTATTTTCCCTCTTATGGGTATAACCGCCTGAAATTCAGATTCCCTTGCAAGTTTTACGGATCCGAGAGCCGAATCTCCTTCTACTATATAAAGCTCTCGTCTGTTTACGTCCTTCGTGCGGCAATCAACAAACTTTTTTACCATATTAGATAAATCTATTGTTCCCGCAAGCTTTTTCTTTAAATTCAAACGCGTTTTTTCAGCATTTTCACGGCTGCGTTTGTTTACCATAATTTGCTCAGATATTTTCAGAGCTTCATCAGGATTTTCTATAAAATAAACTTCAAGCTGATGCTTTAGGAATTCTGTCATCGACTCATATATAAATTTATTAGTAATAGATTTTTTAGTTTGATTTTCATATGAAGTCTGAGTCGAAAAAGACGATGAAACAAGTATCAGACAATCTTCAACATCAGCAAAGGTTATTTTTCCCTCATTCTGTTTATATTTATCATTTTGTTTCAAGTACGAATCTATTTGTGAAACAAAAGCCTGCTTTACCGCCCTTTCCGGAGAGCCGCCATGCTCGAGAAAGCTTGAATTATGATAATATTCTATTTTTTTAATTTGATTAGAAAATGTAAGCGCAAAGGACATCTTAACCTTATATTCCGATTTATCGTCTCTGTCGCGGCCTTTTTTTTCTGTCTGCCAAAACTGAACCGATGTAAAATTCTGCCCGTTTGCAATTTCATTTACATAATCGGTTATACCATTCTCATAAATATATTCAGTTTCACTAAATGAACCGTCCTCATTTTGACTACGATAAATAAAAAGAAGATTAGGATTTATAACGGCCTGCCGTTTTAAAACGTCTCTAAAAAAATCATCTTCGGCGTTAATATCTGTAAATACTTCTAAATCCGGTTTCCATTTGGTTTTTGTACCTGTTTGCTTTTGAGCGGTCTTTTTTTTAGTCAATCCCCCTATATTTTCTCCCTTTTCAAAATGAAGGTTATATTTGTATCCGTCTCTGACTACTTCGACGTCCATAAATTCAGAAGCAAACTGAGTTGAACAAAGTCCAAGACCGTTAAGCCCGAGAGAATATTCATACATTTCAGAATTGTCATCGTACTTGCCTCCGGCATAAAGCTCGCAGTAAACAAGCTCCCAATTATAACGCTGTTCCGTTTTATTGAAATCAACAGGACATCCTCTGCCAAAATCCTCTACTTCTATCACATTATCAATATATTTAGTTACAATTATTTTATTGCCAAATCCTGAGCGAGCCTCATCAATGGAATTGGATATTACTTCAAATATTGAATGTTCGCATCCGTCAAGCCCGTCAGAACCAAAAATAACTCCCGGACGTTTTCTGACTTTATCCGGACCTTTCAGCATGGTAATACTCTCATTACCATAATCCTGATTTTTTTTTGCCATAATTTATGCCCCTTCTTAAATCTCAAACTATTTAATAATACCACAAATTATACATTTTTGCAAGTTTAAGGTACTGTAATTTTAGTTAATCAATTTTCAGTTACTGTTTTCTCATATTATAACGATATTTATAATTCAATATTCTTGACAAAATTAATCCAATAAAGTATAATTAAAAAGAAAGTTTACCAATGAATCGGAGATAATTATGAAAATTCACTTTTATACAAGCGAATATGTAGTCAGAAACGTCTATTTTTAGATGTTTTACTGCTATTCATGATTATTTTTAATATGTATTATGACAGCCTTGAAGCAGTAAATACAAGTACTCTGCATAGGCTGTTTATTTTGTATTATGAATTGGAGATGTTTAAAATGAGAAAGGAACTTGCAAAATCTTATAGTCCCAAAGATTTTGAGGACAGAATTTATAAGTACTGGAATGAAAACAACTGCTTTAAGGCTGAAATTGATAAAAACAAAGAGCCTTATACCATTGTTATACCTCCCCCGAATATTACAGGTCAGCTTCATATGGGACATGCGCTCGACGAAACTCTTCAGGATATACTCATAAGATGGAAGAGAATGTCCGGTTACGCTGCATTATGGCTTCCGGGAACCGATCATGCTGCAATTGCAACTGAAGCTAAAATCGTTGAATCCATGAAAAAAGAAGGTATAACCAAAGAAGACCTTGGACGAGAAGGCTTTATGAAGCGCGCATGGGAATGGAAAGAAAAATACGGCGGACGTATAGTAGAACAACTAAAAAAACTTGGCTCCTCATGCGATTGGTCAAGGGAACGTTTTACAATGGATGAAGGCTGTTCAAAAGCTGTTAAAGAAGCTTTTGTAAATTACTATAATAAAGGCCTTATTTACAGGGGAGAAAGAATTATTAACTGGTGTCCAAACTGTAAAACCTCGCTGTCTGACGCTGAAGTTGAATATGAAGATCAATCAGGATATTTCTGGCATCTCAGATATAAAATTAAGGACAGCAACGATTATCTAGAATTAGCTACTACACGTCCTGAAACTCTTCTGGGGGATACGGCGGTTGCTGTAAATCCTGATGACGAACGTTATAAAAATCTTATTGGGAAAACTGTTATACTTCCAATTGTTCATAGAGAAATACCTATTATTGCAGACAGCTATGTAGAAATGGATTTCGGTACGGGAGTAGTTAAAATTACGCCGGCACACGATCCCAATGATTTTGAAGTAGGTCTTCGTCATAATCTTCCGGTTAAAAATGTTATGACAGATGACGCTAAAATTACCGATGATTACCCCAAATATGCCGGCATGGACAGATATGAGGCAAGAAAAGCAATTGTTTCAGATCTGGAAGCCGAAGGCGCTCTCGTTAAAATAGAAGATTACAGCCACAATGTTGGAACATGCTATAGATGCGGTACAACAGTTGAACCAAAAGTATCTACTCAATGGTTTGTAAAAATGAAGCCGCTTGCCAAGCCAGCTATTGATGCTGTCAAAAAGGGCGAAACAAAATTCGTACCTGAGAGATTTGATAAAATTTATTTTCACTGGCTTGAAAATATTAGAGATTGGTGTATATCAAGACAAATCTGGTGGGGACATCAGATACCTGCTTTTTATTGTGACAAGTGTGGTAAAATGACAGTTACAAAAGAAAATAAAGCAATTTGTCCTAAATGTGGATTAGAAATGAGACAGGATCCCGATACTCTTGACACATGGTTTTCGTCTGCACTATGGCCGTTTTCCACATTAGGATGGCCTGATAAATCTGACGATTTCAATTATTTTTATCCTACCAATACTCTTGTGACGGGTTATGACATAATTCCATTCTGGGTAATGAGAATGATGTTTTCAGGTATTGAGTATACCGGACAGGTTCCGTTTAAAACCGTGCTCATTCACGGACTTGTACGTGATTCACAGGGAAGAAAAATGTCAAAATCTCTTGGCAATGGTATTGATCCTCTTGAAGTAATAGATAAATACGGCGCCGACGCATTAAGATTCATGCTCGCTACAGGTAACTCCCCCGGAAATGATATGAGATACATTGAAGAAAAAGTAAAGTCGGCAAGAAACTTTGCTAATAAGCTATGGAATGCTTCAAGATTTATTATAATGAATCTTGACGACGATTTTAAGCGCGGCGATCTCCCGGAATATTTAAATATAGAAGATAAATGGATTGTAAGTAAATTTAATACACTTGCAAAAGAGGTTAATTATAATCTTGAAAAATTTGAGCTCGGAGTTGCAGTTTCAAAGCTTTATGACTTTATATGGGATATATATTGCGATTGGTATATTGAACTGACAAAACCAAGAATACAAGAAGGAGGAGAAACAAAAGCTACGGCTCAATCTGTTTTAGTTTGGGTTATGAAGGGAATGCTCAAGCTTCTGCATCCATTTATGCCTTATATCACAGAAGAAATATGGCAGGTACTAACTGATCAGAGTAGTCCGATTATGATTTCTGACTATCCCGTTTATAATGAAAAATATTCTTATAAACAGGAAGAAGATGATTTCTCAAAAATAATAGATGCAATTAAAGCGGTTAGAAACAGAAGAACAGAAATGAATGTACCGCCTTCAGTTAAAGCAAAAATATATATTGAAACGAAAGACATCGAATTATTTAATAAATGCAGCATATTTTTTGAAAGACTTGCTTCAGCTACTGAAATTGAAGTATCAGAAAAATATGACATCGCTGAATCTGTAACAGCAGTTACAGACAGTGCAAGACTTTTTATTCCGCTTACGGATCTAATTGATAAGGAAAAGGAGACGGCACGTTTAAACAAGGAGATTGCAAAGGTACAAAAGGACATAGACTTTTTAAGCGGAAAGCTTAATAACCAAGGCTTTATTTCCAAAGCTCCGGAAAAATTAATAGAGGCTGAAAGAGAAAAACTTTTAAGAGCAGAAGAAAAGATGGAAAAGCTAAAACAATCTATGAAAGCATTTAAATAAAAAATAAAGGGCGCTAAAGCGTCCTTTATTTTTTATGTGCAAATAATTTTTTAAACTTTTTTGATACCGCGATAAAAAACTTTCTGATTGAACGGAATAATTTAAGAATCTTATATTTTAAACTTCTCCTTAAGCGTTCTTCTTCGTCTATTCGTTTCATCATATCTTTAAATTCTTCATATTCAACACCATATTTTTCATATATTTCTCTTGTTGTTTCAGCAGTATTATTCAATAAATCAACCATAAAATATTCTGTAGGTATAGACAGATTTTTACACTTAGGACAATTGATTTCATTATCGCCCATTGCCGGAAAATAGAATTTACAATTTTTACAAATAAATAATCTTAACATTAATTCACCTAACCTATGAGCTTAAGTTCCATTATATAATCATCCATAATAAAACTATTTCCAATATCGGTTTCTACAGAATCAATTATTTTAAATCTTAAATGCTTATAAATGGAAATAGTATTAGAATTATGTTTATTCACAGTCAAATATATAGATCCTAAATCGTTTTCTTTAGCAAAATTAATTACCCTATTAAGTAGAATTTTAGAATATCCATTACCTCGAAAATTCTTTTTAATATAAAGTTTACTTAAAAAAACTTTATTTTTATCCTTTTTAAAACCGCAATAACCAATGTTTTCATTATCATATTTTAAAATAAAATAATTCATGCCTTCTGAAATCTGAGTCTTTATTGATTCAAAGCTTTGAAATTTATTAAGCATATAATCGACCTGATCCTGACCGATTATCGGAACAAAATGCTGATTCCAGATTTCCTTTGCTAATTTTTCAAGCTGACAAATTTTATCATCTGAATCTACGGTATCTATTTTATATATCATAAGTTCTTCCTTTATTTAAGTTTATTACCGCATCTGCTGCAAAAAACAGACGTACTTTTATTTTGATGTCCGCATTGACTGCATATCCCTAATGTATTTTTTTCTGTACCAGAAGTTATCGTCGACGCTTCTTCCCCGCTGTTAAATGATTCAGCCGCATTAATTTCTTTAATGGATTCATCACTTAAATTTACAGAAGTTTCCTTTGCATTTCTGCCTTCTTTATACTTTTTATTTAAAACCGCTGAAATTATAATGAATATATCCCCGTACAACATAACTGCTGCCGAATATAAGATAAAAGGTATTATTGATGAAGATAAAAGTACATTAACGGCATTATATTCCGGTACAAATTTGATAAGCAGATAAAAAACTAATAAACCTAAAAACATAATAGACGCAGGAGTCGCTACTGCTGCACCGTATTTATTAAAAACCTTTGCAGCCCGTCTTGAATTTGCTTTATATACTACTATCCATTGAATTAATATAATTATTATCAATGCAGATAAAAATATAATATTTGCATAGGAAAAAAATGTTTGTACAAGCTTTGTTCCGAAAGACGTATCAATATATTTTCGTGAAAAGTTTTCAAAATCTTTAAGTTCGGATAAATCATCCATGAGCTGTTCCTTATCGGGATCAAGAAAACGTAGTCCCGCTTCATCAAAAAGAAGATTTGCATTATCATCTATTAATTTTATTATTTCGTCCGAAGTAATATATGGAAGCTCTCCGTTATCCATAACAAAATCTTGATAAGCATATATTTTGTCTATAAGGAATTCCTTAATAAATGTATCAGATAAGATATTATCAATATTTTCAATGGTTATTCTTTCATCATTTACATATGTATTATAAATATATTCATTAAGCAGCATACCGTCATCAACTTCAATTTTTGAAAGATCAGCTTTATTTACCGCCTTTATCAGCATGTCCCTATTAACAATAGTTCTCAGCGACAGAGTAATAATAAGACATATAGCGGAGATAATAAGCACAATAAAGCAAATGACAGAATTGACCGCTATCCCGCCTGAATTTTTTTTAGGCGCTTTTTCACCGCATACGCAAACCTCGTTTGCAAAAACCTTTTCACCACAATTTTTACATAGCATTGATAAGTCCTCCAAATTTATATTATTTTAATTATATCATTACCGCTAATTTATGTCAATATAAAATCATGCGTAATTGCAGCGATAAGTAAAATATTTATGGAGCTGAAGCTATTTCGTCCCATTTTATTTTAATATTTTTACTTTTATCATAGCTGTCATAATCATCTGTCAGTGGATATATTCCTACATATTTATCGTTTTCCGAATCTGAATATAATACATATTTAACCTTATAATCCTCGATAATCAATGCCCAGGAGCCGTTGTCTAAATGAGTATTAAGAGTCTTAAGCTTGTTATAAAATTCCGGAATATCGCTGGCGTCAGGAGTTGCCGTATCATTAAAGGTTTTACCGGACAGATTTCCGAACGTATGATTTCCGCTGAAAAGCTTAGAGTTTCCGGGGCTTATAGCTCTATCAATTATTTCATATCTCTGAACTACAGTCTGCGCCGCATTAAATATTGATTCTGCCTGCTTGTTAGCCGATTCAAATTTAGATTTACCAACCTGCCTAACCATATTCGGAACTGCTACCGTTGCAAGTATCCCTATAATGGCTATTACAACAACCAGTTCAATAAGTGTATACCCATTAAAATTATATTTTTTCATTTAATACCCCCTTATCGCTTCTCATATAAATAAGGTCCCCGAATACACAGGAACCTTATTTAAAATTTATTTCAGGAAGGGAAAACTTGAAAATTAACTAGCTTCAGTTGGAGAAGTATTATTATATCTACTTACAATCTCCTCGAATGTTTTTTCATCTTCATATTCATCCATTGTTACAGCATCAGGATAAGAACCTATATAATCAGAATCTTTTTCTTGATAAACAACATAATCAACTTGACCATCTGATCCAAATGTAATATTTAGATCTCCACTTAAATCTGGAATAGCTTTATTTAAGGCCGATGTAAAATCGCCTACATTTTCTCCACCTTTTAATTCAATACTTGCCGTTGCATATGTACCACTTAATGTTTTATCATCCATTTCCAACTCGGCAGCAATTAGATTTGCTTGTTCACCAATTTTTGCAGCAGCATCATTTGCAGTTGAAAGCCGAGATTTTTTGACATAATTCATCATATTAGGAATAAGTACTGCCGCAAGAATACCAATAATAGCTATAACAACTATAAGTTCAACAAGTGTAAATCCTTTTAATCTTTTCTTTTTGCCATTTGTTTTTAGTGAATAATTTTTGATTTTCTTATTTGTTTTCATAACTAACCTCCTAAATCAGTGAAACAATTCTGTATAAATTAGAGAAATAATTTGACGTCATTTTCCAGTATCTCTTTGGTATGTATATATAATATCATATGCGATTTTTATTGTCAATAGATTTTAAAATCTTCTACATTTTAAGAGTTTTAAACGTTTTCAAATATATTAATTTCGTCGTTTTACACAAATATTTTCAACTCTTTGTTGAATGTATCGCTATCTTGCATTAAGAAACCGATAAAATTCTTGTTTATCATGACATTTTTCAAGAGCATGCTCTTCATTGATAATTCCTTTTTTAGTAAGTCTTGCGAGTTCCTGATCAAGACATTGCATACCGTTTTGCCTTCCCGTCTGTATTGCGGATTGTATAAGATGTACTTTATTGTCTCTTATCATAGCCGAGCACGCGTCCGTCACATTTAATATTTCTTGAGCGGCAATTCTTCCTTTTCCGTCAGCAGTAGGTACAAGAGTCTGTGAAATAACCGCAACAAGAACATTCGCAAGCTGAGCTCTTATTTGCTGCTGCTGGTGTTCCGGATAAACGTCAATTATACGGTTTATTGTGTCAGACGCGCTTGTTGTGTGAAGCGTTGAAAAAACAAGATGACCTGTTTCAGCAGCGGTTACAGCCGCTGAAATGGTCTCAAAATCACGCATTTCTCCTACAAGTATTACATCGGGATCCTCACGAAGCGCGGCCCTTAGTGCGGACGCAAAGTCCGGTACATCCATTCCGACCTCTCTCTGATTTACCATACAGCGTTTATGCTCATGCATATATTCTATAGGATCCTCTACGGTAATTATATGCGCACTTTTATGAATGTTTACATAATCTATCATTGCAGCAAGAGTAGTTGACTTACCAGAGCCGGTCGGACCGGTTACAAGTACAAGACCTCTTGGACGCATGCAAAAATCAGAAAGAATATCAGGCAGCTTCAATTCTTCAAGTGTTGGAATATCGTTTCTTAAAAGACGTATAGCAATTGCCGTATTGCCTCTTTGAAAATAAATATTGACTCTGTGACGAAAACCGCTTTCTGTTACATAAGAAAAATCAGTATCAATACTTTGAGCGATACTCGCCTTTTGAGCGTCGTTCGTCATTTGCTTCATTACATCCATAATAATATCATTAGTTAAAGACGGATATTCCGACATTTGTTTTAATGATCCATGAAGACGTACAATAGGCGGAATATCGGTAGTGAAATGCAGATCCGAACACCCTAAGGCTCTTGCCTCATCAAGAATTTTGTTAATATCAATCATTTATATACCTCCAATTTTAAATAGTATATGTAACTCTGACAAGTTCGTCAATAGTAGTACTACCACTTCTAACAAGCATTGAAACATTTTCTCTCAACAGCTTAGTTCCATGAGCCTTTGCGGCATTTTCAAGCTGATCCTTATTTGCCCCGTCTACTATAAGTTCTGATATATCGTTTGTGCAATGAATAATTTCATGTATAGCTGTTCTTCCCTTATATCCGGTATTATTGCATTCAGAACATCCGCATGCGTCAAAAATTGTAACAGAACTGCATATTCCCATAAGCTCATTTTCTTCGTCCGTAGACAAACGAGGCTTTTTGCATTTAGGACATAAAACCTTAACCAGACGCTGAGCTACTACGCCGATCAAGGACGATGCAACCATATACGACGGTACTCCCATATCAACAAGTCTTGTAATTGTAGACGCTGCATCGTTCGTGTGAAGTGTTGATAGCACCAGATGTCCCGTAATAGCGGCTCTGATACCGATTTCAGCCGTTTCGGTATCGCGCATTTCACCTATCATGACAATATCCGGATCCTGACGTAAAATGGACCGTAAAGCCGCCGCAAAGGTCATACCGGCCTTTGTATTTACCTGAACCTGATTAATTCCGTCGATATTCTTTTCAACAGGGTCTTCAACTGTTATTACATTAACATTTGGTCTGGCAATTTCACCTAAAGCAGCGTAAAGAGTAGTAGTTTTACCTGATCCGGTGGGACCGGTAACAAGTATAACTCCATGTGGACATTTAAGCATTTTTTCAAACATTCCGTAATTATAATCAGTCATACCAAGATCCGTAATTTTACGAAGCGAAATAGATCCGTTTGAGAGAATACGTATAACTATCTTTTCGCCGTTTACGGTAGGCAGAGAAGAAACACGGACATCAAGAGTCACTCCGTCGACAACCTGCGTAAAACGACCGTCCTGCGGTAGACGCTTTTCAGCAATATTCATTCCGCTAATAAGCTTAAGTCTGGTTGCCAGTGAATTATGAACAACGTTGGAAACATTCATGAGCTCTATCAGGTCTCCGTTTACACGTACTCTTATTCTTGTATATTTTTTAAAGGGTTCAATATGTATATCTGTTGCGTCGGCACGGAAACCGTTTTCTACAATGGTAGTGGCAAGCTTTACTATAGGAGCGCTTTCAATTCGTTCCTTTGCTCCCTCGTCTACCTTTTCCTCTACGCTATGCTGAGCAACGTCCTCAATAACGCTATCAACCTTTTGCTTTTGATATGTTTTTCCTATAGCCTTGTTTATAGCAGTTTTTGTAGCTAAAACGGGAATAGTATCCATACCTGTCGATACCTTAATATCTTCAAGTATATTGAAATTTATAGGATCGTCTGTGGCAACGGTAAGCCTTTTACCTTGCACATTAATTCCTATAACAGTATGTTTTTTTGCAAGAGCTTCAGGTATTTTTTTAGCCGCTTCCTCATCAATCTCCATATTCGATAAATCAACAAAGGGCACCTTAAGCTTACTTGCTAAAGCCTGAGCGAATTTGACCTCCGACAGAATACCGAGTTCTATAATAATTTCTCCAAAACGCTTAGTTCCCTGTGATTCCTTCTGAACCTGCAAAACCTTTATAAGTTGTTCTTCTGTTATCAATCCCTTTGAAACAAGGTAATCGCCGATTCTTATATTCCTCATTATGACCTCCGGATTAATTTAAACTTGTATTTACTGTAAATCTATGTTAAAATATAAATGCACCATTATAAAGAGGAGGATTAAATAATGTCCGACACTATTTTAGGTCTTGAAAACTTAGATCCCACTTTTTACATTATATTTTATTCCATTATTTTTGTATTAGGTATCTGCATAGGCAGTTTTTTAAATGTAGTAATATGCCGTCTGCCGAAAGGTGAATCTCTTATTAAAAACTCGTCTCACTGCGTCAAATGCGGCTCAAAAATAAAAAAATGCGATTTAATTCCAGTTATTAGCTGGATCTTCTTAAAAGGAAAATGCAGAAAATGCGGTAACGGAATTTCATTAAGATATCCTTTTGTTGAAATACTAAACGCATTTTTATATATTATAACCTTTCTTGTAATGGATTTCAATGTCCAATCAATAATTATATGCATTTTCTTTTCGATTTTAATTGTAATTGGATTTATTGACCATGATTTCCTTGAAATAGATACAAGATTGCTAATAGCAATTTGCGTTCTTGCCGTAATTTCTGCATTTTTTACTGACAGCCTTACAATATTACAGCGTGTTACAGGCGGTTTATTAATTAGTGTGCCGTTTTTTCTTATCGGTGAAATTTCCGCGGAAATAATTTTAAAAAATACCGGAGAAAAAATAAGAGGAATTGAGCTTGGAGATACAATTCTAATGGCTTCATCGGGTCTGCTGATAGGAAACAAAAGTATAGTAATTTCAGCGTTTTGCGGTATATTATTTGCGGCGGCAGGAGGTCTATATCAAAAACGAAAAAGCGGAGAATCTAAATTTGCTTTTGGACCTTATTTGGCAATCGGACTTTTTATTGGGACGCTATGGGGTGAAAAGTTAGTAGATATTTGGCTGAATATGTTTATATAATTATCAGGCAGTTTAATTAGACTGCCTGATTTTTATCTTATTATTTCCGGAACGGTATAAATAAAATAGTATTTAGAATCTTCATCAGGAAACGGATTTTCAATTGTTACAAGTCTTGAAACATGTTCGTTAAAAACAGTAGCGCCATCTGATCTTTCACCCGTCTTCACATCAAGATTACGTTCAAGATTAACCATATACAATGCTGATGTTATATCATGGGAAGATGATGAATTAAGCAAAATGTCGTCAAAATATTTTCCGTCATTATCTGGTTTATTTCTTATTTTAAATATATCAATTAGTATTTCTCTTGAGGGTGTGTTTAAACCTGAATAAACACCCGATACACTGTCTCCGAAATTAATATTAAATGAATATTTATTGTAATAATCAGAACTTGCCTCCGATTCTTTACTTAATAAACCCGTGGCTAAATCTGCCTTATAAATAATGATTTTGCCCATAACACCCGGGGTAAAAATATCACCGTTATCAATTTCCATAACATAAACATTTTCAGGCGAGGAATATGGGAAGTACAAATCATTAAAATAATTTAAAATAGGCTGATCAGTTTTATGAGTCGGAAGATTTGAATCAGTAACTGAATCATAGAGCACAAGATCATAGCTGTCCTTTTTAATACTGCTGAAATCATTATATCCTACACAATTAAATAATCTGTTTGCGTAACGCAGATTATCTTCGATATATCTCCGGATATTATCAGCGTCAGCGCTGGATTTTTCAAGTTCCGCAGTATTATTGAAAAGTTTCATAGCCGGTTTTATCATAGCCATTGCGCCGACAGCTATACCTGTAAAAATCGCCATAACTATAATAAGCTCAATAAGTGTAAAACCTTTAAGCTTTTTCATTTTACGGTACCTCCTCAACAATCGGTCTTGTAACGGGAAGAGGATTGCCGTCTTTATCTGTATTAGGATCTGCGATATCAAAATATTTAAAATCACCGCCGTCTTCATAATAACTGCTGCTGTCATTTGTTAAATATTGCTTGCCTATGACCTTATATTTTTTACCGCCTATACTTAAAATCATAGAAGTTTCCTCATTAGTACCGTCTGCCATAGTAATTGGAATGCCATTTTTAAGCTCCGCGTCTGGAGTTTCATTTGAAATCTTTTTATTTAAGCGATTTGTCTTACGCATTATTGTACATATACCGGCACAGGCAGACGCAAGAAGAGCGGAGATTATTGTAAAAACTGCAAGAGCTACAAGGACTTCAACAAGCGTCATACCATTATAGCTTCTTTTTATTTTCTTCATTCCTTGGCTCCCCTCCTTAATTTTAATAGCACTGATAATACAGACAATCAGGATTGCCTAAATATGAACCGCCGCCGTCTTCCTCATTCAGCGCATTAGGATTAACATAAGCAAAAGCACATGCTGTGCCAAAGCTGACGTCCTTAAAAACAATACCGCCGATAAGAGCCAGATTGGAATAGGAATTTTTTAATTCAGATGTATAATCAAATGTCTTAGAGCCGCCTTCAGCAGAAAACTTTGATGTAGGCGCCATTATATAACCGGATAGTACGGACTTATTGTCAAGATTAAAAACTGCTGTATTTGATTTATCATATTCCATATAAAAAGTAATTCCCGGTATTTTATCCTGAACGTCAGGATTCTGAATTATATCAAAATAATCCATTTCGTTGTATGTTTTAGTCAAAATACTGCCATTAGTATAAAATCCGCAGTTCTTAGGAATTAAAAAATTAACCTTTTTTGTACCTCCTGAATCATCTACGACAATAGCTGTTTGGTTTTGCATATTATATATATTGAAATTATCAAGTTTAATATATATGTTAGAAGAAGCAGGTTTTATAGAAATTTGTTTCCATTGCAAATATCCGGTAAAAGTACATGACGAGGTTATTTCAACAGAATCTTCTGAATTATAAACAGTCCCGTCGCTGCACTCAATTGTACTGCCATTGAAAGTATAAATAAGTGAGGACGTTTCACCGATATGGTCAAAAGCTTTATCAACCTCAAGCTTAGCTTCAAGTTCAACCTTAGAAATTGGAACCTTATTTCCGGGAATATCCTCATATTCCGTTTGTTCCAAAAAACTGTCGTCAACAAAATCAGGAGGAGAACCGTTTATTTGATCCCTTTTCATTGTATCCGGAAACACGGCAGTATTTACAACTGATTTGAGAAAATCAGCATACTGGGAAACATAATCATATGTACCTATTTCAATATAAGGCGCTTTAGTTCTGTCCAATTCGTTTCCCTCGTCAAACGGCGTTTTAAATTCAGCTTTAGATATTTTAAGCTTTAAAACGCCATTTGTATCAGCGTATTTTTCTAATTTAACTGATTTATCAATATCGTCAATATAAATTATATCTTCATTATTACTGAACGCATAATCATTTACATTTTTCAAAAATTCAAGGTTACCGGAAGTATCTATGTCATATATATCTGTATTTAAGTTAATGGATTTTATATATATGCTGTTATTATAAGGCGTAGTTTCGTTTCCGACATATTTGATTCGTATAGTAAATCTATCATTGTTTCTCATTCTATAAGCCCAATCAAAATTAAAGGTTACTTTTCCTTGGGATCCTGAAATCTCCTTAGAATGATTAAAATATGGGCTGTCAATAAACCATCCGTCAACCTCAAGCTTATTAATAGAAGTTCCAGACGGAGCCTCCCATTCAATTTCCAAAGATCTTGGTATAATATCCATATCAGAATTATATGAAGGTATTGCGGCAGTCAAATCATAATTAATAAAATGATCGCTATCGCTTGGCTGCCATAATTGATTGACTTCAACTGAAATCGGTAAACTATTAATAATTGATTTAGCTTTATTAAACTGAATATTGTTTACAGATATATTTTCTTCACATGTAAAATTATCCGGATCTGTAAACAGACCGTTATAAAACATATAACTTCCGCCGTTGTAGTCCTTTTGAAGATTAACAGTGTTAGCCACAGAAGCTCCGTAAACCTGAAAAACTCCCTTATGATTTAAATTTAAAGTATCTGCAATTACATTATTTCCGGATTGACCGTTTTCACCTGTTATATTGAGTGTTCCTAATGAATAAATATTACCGCCTGTATATGAAGTACCAGATCTGTTATCCTGTTTATTAACAGCGTCTCCTGACCATTTTTGAACACCGGCCGATAAACCGCTTAAATTAAGATTTGACGCAGATGATTGTGAATAAAGATATAAATCTCCATATATTCTATCTGACACATTACTTGAACCAAAACCATCAATAGTATCAGCCATTACAATAACCGGATTAGTAATTGATCCTATCTCCTGTAAATTTGCGTTGAATTCTATTTTATCTCTTACATAAAGATAAGGCAACTGTATATAATTTACTTTATCCGTTAAATCCGAGCGAACTATATTTCCTGAATTTACAAACTGTAAGCTGCCGTTTACAAACGCTCCTTCCTCCTGCTTGGATAGTAGAATATGAGCATTAAAAGCGTTTATAGTTAAATTGCCGTTAATATTTGCAGGACTTTGAAGTAAAGCATTTGTATTTCTAATATTAATATCATGAGGATAGCTTGAACCGGTACTGGTTCCTCCTAAAACGGATAAATTATCAAGCGTGTTTACACTGTTATCTCCAAGAGAAACTAACGCATAATCAAAAGGAGATCCGCTTTCGATTTTATCTGCAATAAAATATCCGGCTATTGTATTTTCCTGTCCTATCATTTTTACTGTGGCAGAAATTTTATACATATTTTTATCTGTATTATAGCCGTATTCCATACCCTTTCCAAGAAGTGTTACAGTAGGTTTACCAACTATTTTACCCATTGAGGAGTCAGAATTAGGCAGTGTAACATCTATTTCCTTGCTATCGCCCTTATTAGTTAAGGAGGCAAATTGATTTGCAAAGCTTTCGTTCTGATTCATTGCTTCCCATATACTGTCAATAACCGATCGAGCAGTATACTGAGTTTGATTATTCGCATACGAATTAAAGGCGCGCCTGTTTGCCGATGAAGCAAGAGCCAAAGCAGCAAAAATAAATACAGTCATAATCATCATAACGGCAACAACAGTATATAAAACCGAACCCTTAGCTTTATGCTTGCCAGCATCTTTTAACATAATATCACCGCCTTCAATTACAGAACTTTTTAATCTTAATCAATACTGCTGTTTATTTCTTCTCCTATTTCAAGATCAGAAATCATTTCTGCATAATAAACGTCTATGGTCATATCCCCTGTTAATACTGATGAAGGATCGGTATTATAGGAATTGTTGCCAATAGTTAATGATTTTATTTCGATTGTTTTACCGGATTCCTTAATATCCTGCATAAATTGTAAAAGTCCTGACCTTGTGGCATAGTAATCAATAGTAACCGTTCCGCATGGAAGACTTTGCTCTTGACTTTCATCGGTATTTACATCTTCAGTTTGATCTTCAATATCGGTGGAATTAAGATTTGCAGATTGACCAATTGAATAGTCAAGAGATTCATAATTTATAGAATACGGCGTAAGGGTTATTACTGAAGGATCGCTATATGAAGCATTAGTATTTATATAAACCCCATTTTTATTAAAATATTCCTGAATAAATTTTTCAAGAGTATAAGCTCTTTTTAAATCCACAAATAAATTTCCAAGCTCAACAGATTCGTTATATTTCTTCTGAACTCTTTCTTTTATGGTATCCACTTGATTTATTTTATTTTCAATTTCATTCCATTGAGACTGAGCATTATTTAAGGAATCCTCTGCGGCAGAAATATCTTTAAATTTAGGTTTTATGAGGAGCATAAATCCTATAACCAAAATCATAATTATAAGGACGATAAGTATAATTATTCTATCGCGATAGCTAAGCTTTTGCATATGTTTTCACCTCTAACCTTCTGTATTGGCTTCAGTAGGAACTTCTATAGGTTCAAGAGGAATTTGTATTTCATAATTTACAACCTTTCCGCTTGTTTCATTATATGAAATATTATAACCATTGTATATTACGTCGGCAAATTCACTGTGAGTCAGAAGCTTTTCTACAATAAGCGCCGGAAGACTTTGTGAAGGATCACTGTCAGCCGCAGTTCTGATACTTAATATAACAGTATAATTTTCATATCTAAATTCGGTAATCTGCGCCCATAAATTAAGCTCATGAGCCGCGTTGATCATTTCATTTTCTATAATATCCATATATTCCTGTGAAATAGCCGGATGAGTTTTAAATGCGTCAGCAGCAATACTGATATTTTTTCTATATTCGTTAATTTTTTCTTCCTGTTTTTCAAGAGTATCAAATAACTGCATTTTTTTAATAGTTTCTTGACTATTAATTTTTGATTCAACACTATTTAAATCGTCTTTAACTGAATTATATTTAATGTTTAATCCAAAATATATCCCGCCTATAACAGCAATAGTAATACCAAGTATAGAAGTTAGCATTACTGAATAAGAAGCATCGGATTTTATCTTTTTCTTATGATCTGTATCAGTTTCAAGCAAATTTATTCTTTCAGTAAGTTTATTTCTTTTATATAATGCGCCTACGGCGTTTGCATATAAAGCAAAATCTATATTTTCACAACCACTTACCTGAGAAGGAGTTGGTATGAGACTTACATTGAGATCCATTTGTTCTGTAGCTGACTTAATATCATCAATATTTTTTAAATCGCCGTAAAATATTACATTTTCAATTTGTAAATCCGAGCTGCGTGTTTTCTGGAATTGCAGCATTCTGAATATATTTTCATTAACTGCCTGAGTCATATAATCAGAAGCAAAGCCATAATCGGATGGATCAATATTAGTAAACCTTGAAAATGCAAGTTTAGAATCATCATAAAGATTAATACTTAAAAAATTATTATCAAGCTGAACTGTTAATAGAGGCATTTTTAAACATGATTTAACATCAGATAAAATTACTTTTGAAATACAATTACATCCAATTATTACAGATTTCAGAGAAATGGATAAAATCGCAAATAATCTTTTATAGTTTTCTACCATATCATATGGGCATGCGGTAGCCAGAACTTTTTCAATTATCTTTCCCTTTTCATTTTTATCCTCAACTTCTCCAACGATCAAATAAGAAACGCTATAAGTATCATCGATTCCAAGCTGAGCCTGCATTTCTGCCTTGACCATTTTAAGAAACTGCTGTCCTTTGGCTTTAGGAATATCAAGCTCTTTAAATATAGTAAGATTTGATGATATACTAACTATGGCGCTCTTTTCTTTTATTTTTTTGCTTTTTAGTATATCTCCTATAATAGACGCCAAACCTGTTACGTCAACAATATTGCCATTCTCAATAGACTTTTCTGGAATATCTATCGAAAATGCGTCATATATTTTTATTTTTCCGCTGCTTTCAAAGCCTCTTACAATTCTTATAATTTTATCAGTTATATCAAAGGAAAGCATATGCATTCCTCCTTTTCAATTATGTAATATTATCAAATGATGAATATAACGCCGGTAAAACAGAAGCAACTATCAACCCTACCATTATACCTAATATAATGATCATCATAGGTTCAAGCATTGCTACTAATCGCTGAACAGCCGAGTCAGATTCTTCTTCATAGTAATCAGACGTCTTTGTTAAGATATCATCCAATGCTCCTGATTCTTCTCCAACATATATAATTGAGCAAAACATTGAGTCAAAAATTCCAGTTCTCTGAATAGCGGAAGACAATGACGCACCTTGTTTAACCTCGTCAATCACCGTTTCAAATTTCAGATCTATGTAGCTGTTTCCAAGTATAGCAGAGGCTCTTTCAAGACATTCAACCATTGGGATCCCACTTGAATAAAGAGAAGATAGAGTTCTGGCAAATCTTGCTGTATAAATAGTTACTATAAGCTTCCCGAATCCGGGACCTGTTAGCAATAACTTATCAAATTTTAACCTAAATGAAGGTACTTTTAAAATATATCTAATTAAAAATATTAAAATAATGACTATTCCCAGCATTATATACCAGCGTTGTGTAAGAAAATCACTTATAGCAAGCATTCCTTTAGTAAGCGTGGGCATTGTTGAGGGATCTTCAAACATATCAATAAAAGTCGGCATTATAAAGGTAAACATTCCTATTACAATTACAATAGATAAAACAAGCAGTATCATCGGATACATCATTGCGCTTTTAATAGTGTTGTTCATCTTATTCTCTTTTGCATAATGATCAGACATTCGCTGCATAATAATATCGAGCGATCCGCTGGATTCGCCTGCATTAATCATTGATATCAGAAACTGAGGAAATGTACCAGAATGAAGCTCTAATGCTGATGAAAAAGATTCTCCCTTTTGAACATTTTCATAAATATCCTGCCAAACGATTTTGGCGGATTCTGAAGGCTGTTCACGAGCCAAAATGTCAAGCGCTTTTACAAGAGTAAGACCTGAAGAAAGCATAGCGCTGAGCTGACGGCAATTGAATGCTAAATCTTTAGTTTTAAACTTTTTTACTGATTTTTTACGTTTAACGTAAGATTGACTATAATTAGTACAATATAAGCCTTTTTGATGGATTTTATCCAAAAAATCCTTTTCATTTTCCGCTTCAAGATTTCCTTTAACAGATTTACCATAGGAATCCTTAGCAGTATAACTATAATTAGGCATTTAAACGCCTCCTAAAGTTGTTTTACAATATTCTAATTCAAAATCAAAATTGTTGAATATAATCATTAATTATATGCAATAATATTTAAAGAGGTGATAGAATTGGAAAAAGATTATATAAACTGCGGTGAAATACCGCTTGGACTCGGAATGGCATTGGCAAAAAATCTACCTGCAATGGAAAAATTTTCATTAATGCCGTCGAATGACAAAGAAAATTTTATAAAGGGATGTAAAGGTGTTAATTCAAAAGAAGAAATGCAAGATTATGTAAATTCCCTAATATCATCTATGTAAAACCGGATGGAATTAATTCCATCCTAAAACTTATTTCAATAAAATTACCTTATATAAATAATACTACACTTTTGTTTATTTGTCAATATAGCTGCCACTTATTATAATTATTAAGTAAATTTTTGTCAAGTTTTCACAAATAATTAATCATTTTTATTATGATAAAATGTTTTTACAGCATCACTTTTTAAATAATCATTTGAGCTGCCAAAAAAAACTTGATTTTTATTTATATGCAAAATTTTGTTAGCATATTTACAGGCGCTATTAATATCATGTGAAATCATAATTATAGTTATTTTGAAATTTTTATTTATGTCAAATATTATATTATACATATCATTTGAAGCAGACGGATCGAGTCCCGTAACCGGTTCGTCAAGCAGCAAAACCTTTTTGGCAGAACACAATGCTCTTGCAAGTAATACTCTCTGCTGCTGACCACCAGATAATTCTCTGTAACAATTATTTTTCAAATGTTCAACGCCAAGTTTTTTCATATTATCTAAAGCATGCATTTTATCTAATTTATTATAAAACGGAAATCCTCTTTTCTTATTTAAGGTTCCGGAAATCACTACTTCAAATACACTGGCAGGGAAATCACGCTGCATCTGGGTTTGCTGAGGTAAATATCCAATTTCATTTTTTCCTAATTCATCAGATAAATTAATTTCTCCTATTGAAGGAGCTTTTAAGCCTAATAATCCTTTCATTAATGTACTTTTTCCTGCGCCGTTTTCTCCCACTATGCATAAATAATCTCCAGTATATAAAGAAAAATTAATATTTTCGACAACAACTGTGTTATCATAAGAAAAGCATACATTCTTGCAAATTATTAGCGGTTTATTCATTTTATTTACTCCATTTAAAATCACAACATTTTTAATACTCTATCGTTTTAGTATAATACAAGGATTTTAAAAAATCAAGTATTTTGAAAAAAAAAGGGCGGTTTTAACCGCCCTTTTTAAGAATTATTGAGGTCCCAATTTTTCATATGTAATTACCATTGCAATGTAATTCATAAGAGTTAAACTATCGTTTGTATTTATATAATCATCATATACAACGTTAGCATTAATTAAGCCTTGTTTTGTAACAGGATTTGCTTCTTTTCCAATTAAGTACATATTCAAAGCAACAACGTCTGCAATATTTACATAACTATCAACGTTAACATCGCCCCAGTGAGTATCTGCAGGAATTTCATCTGTTGAAATAGTTTCATCAGTACCACTTGTCGGATCGTCTGTTGATACAGGCTTTACTGTAACATTAACTGTAGCAGTCTTATCGCCATAAGTAACTGTTATTGTTGTAGTTCCTTCAGAAACGCCTGTAACAGTACCGTCATTATTTACAGTTGCTATTGATTCATCATTTGATTTAAAATCAGCATCAACATGTTCGCCGTTAACCGTTGCTTCAATAGTATCTTCCGCACCGACTTCTACTGTAACATTCTTAGGATTTACTACAAGTCCATCCGAAGTAACATTTGCTTCATCCTGAAGGAATGAAACAACCCATGCGAAAGGAGCATTCCAGTTAATTGTTACCTCATTTACTGACCAAGCCTCAATTGAATCAACATAACAACGCTGTGGAGCTAATGTTCCTCTCTCATATCCAAGACCGCCTATATACGGATCCTGCATACCTGAACCAGGACCACCTGACATAATACCATCCGGCGCTTCCGGGAAAGTAGGATCAAGCTCATTTGACCAATATCTGTGATGTGGTCTGATAAGGTGATATGAGCCATAACCGGTAACATATGAGAATGAAAGCGGATTACGTCCGAGAATATAGTCCATAGCAGTTACTACACCATTAAGATATTTTGTATCTTCAGTAGCATCATAAGCATATGCCATTATGATAGCATTGTTGATTACAAATGAATTTGAACCCCATTCATAACCTGTTATCTTAATATCAGGACCAATGTTTACCGGATCTTCAAAGGTAGCGCTCTTATATGGTATACCATATCCCTGCTCATCTTCAGTTTTAATATAATCATCTGCTGCTGCAGTAAGCGAAGACTTGATTTCGCCAAGTTCATCTGCGCTTATGCCATTATTGTTCAAAAGAAGTGTAAGTGAGCCTAAGCTTGCGGTATTTCCCCAGTTAAACGAACCATATGAACCGTTATTCTCACCGCCTTCTAGTGACTTAACAACCTGGAAAGCTTCTGAATAGCCCTTAATATCATCGTAATATGTAGAATCGCCTGTTGTAGCATAAAGCTCGCAAGCTGCCCAATAAGCGTCATCCTTAACATTTGTATCACCGTAAGCGCCACCGCCGATAGCCTGATCAAGAGGAGCATAGAGCGATGTTTTATTTGTTGCTTCAGCAGGAGTATATTCATAGAAATTCTTTTTATAAGCCTCATAACTCTTCTTAGCTGCATCCAGACATGTCTTAGCATATGCAGGATCTATGTCTTCCCACAAACGAGCTGCCTGAGCCGCACATGCAACAAAGTTCAGGGTAGCTGCAAATGACGGCGGTTTAACAATACGAGTTGTTCCCCATGTATCTTCATAATCATTTGGACGAACAGCAAGTCCAGTCCACTTATGATCGTGAAGCTTATGATAAACAAGACCTTCATATTTGCCCCAATAAGGATCAGAAGAGCTAACAACCATCTTCATCATCCAGTCAAGTTCAACCTTTGTTTCATCAAGAATATCGGGAACGTCGTTATTTGTTTCCGGTACTACTACTGTACCCGAACCGTTAGCAAATTTTTCAGAATTTCCTTCAGCAACAGCTCTTTCATATATATTCTGTAAAGTCCAAACTGAAATACCGCCGTTAACAACATATTTACCATGGTCGCCAGCGTCATACCAACCGCCTGTGCCGTCAATCTTATATGTCATATCACCCTTAGGATCTGTAGTAAAATCACCGTTATAGGATTTTTCCCATTTTGACTGAACCCAAGCACTGTCAGGGTTATGTCCCATTACATGAGCTAATGAAGACTTTTCATCATCGCGTGAAGTAATATATGCTGTTTCAATATTAATGCCTGAACGATTCTGATAATAATAGTTCATAGCGTTTGTAAGCATATCATGACCTTCAACACTATAAATATTATCGCCTATTTCAAATGGAAAACTTACATAATCACCGCATTTAAGGGAATATGTTCCAGGAGTATTATAATCTGAAAAATCAAGAATATGAACATTATCTCCTGAATCCTCGTCCTTACCCTTAGGAGTTGTTTTACCGGTATAAACGGTTTCGCCGTTTTCATTAACCAGTTCAAAATCAAGCGCCGTATCAGGCAATGTTATTTTTGTATCGTCTTCGTCAGCGCCGGCATTATCACCAAGCGTTGCTTTTTTATCAAGATTTGTAAAATAACCAACCTGATTTACGGATATAAAGTTATTTTCTAAATTGCTGTTGTCACGCGAAATAACTCCAAAGTTATCTGACGGATCCCAGTTACAAGTTCCTTCTGCATATCCGTCCGGACAAGTCGTACATTCAAGAGTCATATTATCAAATGTCAGCGTTGTTCCTTCCGGAAAACAATCCTGCGGCTGATATTCGCCTGACCCGCCGTAATGGAAAGCCCATTCTGCAACATCTATACTTTCATTAGCTGTAAACTCTGAATCAAATACATTTTTACCTGCGTTTATCTGTACATTATTCCACTCATTTCCGCCTGTACCCATTCCGCAGTTGTTATGCCATACAACAGTTGACTCGCCGTCAAGAGTAGCAATATGTGTTGCCATTTCACCTGCTGTTGAAGCGGTTACTTCCCAGTGAATTTTGTATGTATGTCCTTTTTGAATCCTTAATTTTCTATGACGGAACTGAAGATCCCATCTTGATTCGCCGCCTCTGCTTGAACCGCCTGGATTTTCAATAGTTACAGTATAACCGCCGTTTTCAATTTTAAAAGTTTGTTTTGCCGGTTGAGTTTCGCAAGTATGCCATGGCAGACCTTTCTTATTAAACTCAGTCTCACCGACACACAAACCAGCAGAAACGCTCATTGGAACAACAGTCGCAACTGTTGTAGTAAGCATTGCAGCAGCCATAAGACTTGCTGTAACCACTTTAGCAATTCTCTTGTGCATTGTTATTACCCTCCCAAAAAAATAAAAAAATCGTTTAGCACAGCGTGCTTTGCTTTGTCCGGTTCGATTTTTGTACAAATCAAACTAAACATATAAAAAACAGCAAAATTTAGTTACATGCTGTTATTTTTCCAAAAACTTTGTTCAATATGACCTGTTTGTCACATTTCACACAACCATTTTTCGTATTAATTATAATATAATTACACTTTATTGTAAAGTCTTTTTGTAAATTTCGTTTGATTGTATGAATATACGCATTAAAAATTGTGGATAATTACCAATAAATAAATCGCATTCGACAAATTTCCCCCTATCCTTAAATAATTAAAGGATAAGGGGATTAATTTTAAAGTATATTTTTACGCATCAATACGGAATCAAATACATTCAATAAGTCGTTTTCATCCATATCTCCATTTATAAAGCCTTGCTCTGATATTTTGATATCACTTAAATTAATAATGTAATTATTAAGCATTACAATATCTGCAATATTAAATTTTCCGTCAATATTTATATCTCCCTTTAATTCAGACTTATCATCAGGCGTCTTGCCGTTCGGCTCTGTTCCCCAAATCAATACTCCATTGTCATACATTGTTATTTTATCCGTAACAACTAATTCCTGAGCTACCAAACCTTGGCAGGAATAATCGTTTGTCGGATCCCAAAAATTGGTTGCGTCAGGAACAGATATTCTGAATTGAAGTTCTCCCTGATTTTCTGACTGACCGGACGGGCATATGACAGTTCCATCGTCATAGGTTATTTCAACATAATAAATATTTCCATCATATTGTATAGGTCCTGATGCGGTACAATTTTGAAATTCATCATATCCTATTTTTACCGTTATATCATCAAGAGTATAACCAGCGTCAAAAAGCTCAGTCAAATCCATATAATAACGATATGAAAGATTTTTTATAAGTCTGGCTGGCCATGCACTGTGATTTGTTGCCTGAACCTTTAACTCAGTAAAATTCTGGCTCGATTGATTTATACATGCTTCAATATAAAATTCGTCCCACTTAGGCGTTTCTACCGGAGGAAAACTCGGATCCGCTGTGCCGCCGTATTTTGAAAGCATTGCGCAAAGCGAGGCGGTATAAGCAGCATTATAATCAATAGCAACCTCACTGTATTGATATTGGTTTATTTCATCAGTATATTCACCGTTCTGATTAGGTCCGCCAACTAAAGCTCCATATAAGATATGCGCATGCTGTTTAGCGCCGTCTCCTTCTGTCTTGCCTAACATTGTCCATTGATCGTCCCATACGCCGCTTGATGTTCTATGATGCCATGCCTTCGGATAATCATCGCCCATGCCTACAACATAGCTGTAATTATTATTGTTATCGCCAAAGCAATAGTTCATTTGAGAATCTGCAAAATCTATATATCTTTTATAAAGTGTGCTATCATCTGAAAAAAGTTCATCACAGGATACATATGCTAAAAAAGCTGTGGTAGTCGCATGTCTTAATACTCCCCAGTTTGTCAGCCATGCGAGGCCGTCCGGGGTATAGCTTACTTTCTTTCCGCCATAGCCTACGGTCCAATAGTCGAGATGCTTTGATACTTGCTTTTTCCATGTTTCATCACCGGTATTTATTGCATAAAGCAAGGTTGCGCCCTGTTGTACATCGTCCCAGCACATTCCCCATGTATATTTAAGCTCTGTAGACTGATCTTCTTTTCCGAGATTCGGTATATAATCCGTTTCACACAAATCAAGGTATGATTGTTCCCCTGTTGCCATATAAAGCCAGTTTGCCGCCCAAAAAAGTTCATCATAAAAATGACTCGACTTATACATATCAGCAGATGCCGGAGTATCATCATCACTCCTTGTTTCATCAGCAATACGGAAACAGTTTTTGGAATGTTCAAGATAAGTTTGCGCAAGTTCAGGATCACTATCCTTGAACACAAGATAACCGGCTGCAAGAGCCGCCGCCATTTCTCCGGTGACGTTTGAATCTTTAGTAGTAAAATATGGTCTTTCTGTTTTGCCTTCCATTAATTCAAGCTTATTAAGATATACTTCCGCTGAACCCCACCATTTATGATCAAAACCGATTTCCCCTATCTGATATACTACTTCGTCACCTAAATCACAGTCTACAAGGAAATCCAAAGACCATTGGAGATTCTTTTTGTATAAATCAAGCAAACCCGATTTTTCCAATCCGTCCCGATATTCTATAACTCCCCATGCAAGCATAACAGAAGAATAGGCATTGGTTAATGCGAATTTGATATGATCGCCAGCGTCGAACCATCCTCCGGGAATATAATCGTTTTGCATGGAATCATCACGCCATGATACCTGATTCCAATCTGGAAGTTCTCCGGCTTGCTGAACCTGATAAAAGAAAAGTGATTTCTGCATAGCTTCACCATAGTTATAGGAACCGTCCGCAGCCTCTGCCACATCCGATCCGAAATATACCGGATGAATAAAAGCAGATATTGACATTAACGCAGATACTGCTATAGCCAAAATTTTTTTCATTATTATTTCCCCTTTACGCAACAAAACATCATTGTGTTTACAATGACGTTTTGCATTATTTAATTTATTTTCCTAAGACATCTTCACCAACTATCATTGCCACATAATTCATAAGTAAAAGACTGTCCTCCGTATTGATAATATTATCTCTTACAACATCAGAATTTGCTATTGACTCGATTGATAAACTATTGTCCGAACTGTTAAGTAAATACATATTAAGAGCAACTACGTCAGAAATATTTATTGTATCGTCTAAATTTGCATCTCCGTATTTAGAACCGTCTGGTATAGTATCCGGCTGAGGAATATCTGTAACTATCGTAGTTGTATAAGTATCATCAGAAGTCGTTATTATCGACGTAGATGTAATCTCAGTTACTGTCGTTGTAACAATAGGTTCTGTGGTTACTGTTGTTACAGGATGAATAGGCTCTGACTTATACCATTTTCCGAATTCATGATTTTCATCAATTTCTGAAACAGTTTTAATCAATTCATCAGCCGCATTTACATCTCCCCCGTATCTGCTATAAAGCCCTGCGATTGACAAAGCAAAGCATCCGTTATAATCAAGAGCCGGTTCTGTACACGAATAGGAATTCTTATTATCTTCATACTCGCCGTTTGAATTAGGACCTCCTACCAAGCAGCCATAAGGAGTATACTTCGCATCTGAATTGTCTGTAGCGCTGTTACTGCCCGGATTAGCCGCTCTGTGGTGTATCTTTGTCGGCCACTGAGTTCCATATCCCAGCAAAAAGCTTTTTCCTGACGGATTATTTCCGAGTATAAAATCCATCTGATACTTAGCGGCATCGGCATAAGATGAATCATTGGTTATATCTGCAATATGCAGTGCAACCATTTGCAAAGCACAATTATATCTTGACGCGCCCCAGCCGTCTGCATTGTATTTGCTTGTTGAAAGTCCCCCTTTATTATTTAATTCGAATTTTAATTCATTAAGATAAGTATCCTGCTTATATCCTACTTCAGCCAATAATGCGGCATATCCTGCCCAAACCTTATCCCAGCAATATAAATGGTAATCATATTCGCTTCCGTTATAGCAACCGTTTTGAGTTATCTGATAAGTAGGCGTATATGACGACGGAAGGCTTCCTCCGTTATTTGCGAGAGCGCACCATAGCTCTGCCCATGCAATATCGTCCTTCTGACTTCCCGAAGAATACATAGGACTAACTCCATCATATGTAGCCTGAGGATATTTTTTTGTAAATTCAGATAACGCATTTGCATATTTAAGGCATTCTGCCGAATATTCCGGCGCTTTGTCTTTAAAAGCTAATGAACATGACGCAAGCGCCGCTGCCATCTGACCTGAGGCATCCGCAGAAGGATGTGAAGCGTCCGCCCAGTATGTAGTACGGCTCATTGTCTGAGATTCAGGAGATGTCCATACACTGTGATCCTCTCCTTCTGAAGCTACCTGATAACAAAACGCCACTACGTTATTACTGTCGTCAAGATACGTCACTTTCATGAAATAATCACAAAAGGTTTTAAGAATATCCATTAAATGAGCTTCACTGCCGGTGTCAATATAAGACTCCGGGTATGTATAATACGACCATGCTAAGCTTGCGCATGAAAATCCCATAGTCATTGAGAATTTAATATGATCTCCGGCATCATGATATCCGCCTGACACATCGACTTTATCAGATCCTCCGTTTTGATTCATAATAAAGCTTTTTGACGATGACGATAATCCAACGGCGCTGTTTAATGACGCTTCCGAATCGTATACATGACAATCATCTCTCCATGTAAGAGGATTATCACTTACTTCACTGCCGCATTGATTTGCGTCATAAAAATAAAGCGACAATTCAAGAGCCTTTGCATAATCATAACCGTCTTCCGCAGTTACAGTTGATGATATAAGAGTACTAGCAGCGGTGCAGGAAAACAATGTTGCGGCACTAATAAAAGCGGCTAACATTTTTCTTGCAGCATTATTTTTTTTCATTACAATCTTTCCTTTCGAAAAAACATTCCGTACTTACTTTGACATGTATATTTTATCATATTTTCACCATTAATTTCAATTGTTTTAATATATTTTTATAAAAAATCCACATACTGCACAAATAGGCAATATATATTTAGTACATAACGTAAAAATAAGAGGGCTTCAAAGCCCTCTTATTTTTTAATTATTTATAAATTTATCCATTATAGTATGACCTGTTTCAATAAACAGCCCTGTTTCACCTGCAGTTTTCTCGTTAAATGTATCTACCCCTTCACTTGACACTGCGCTGTTATAAATCATAAACGGCACAGGATCATTGGTATGTGTTCTCAACGACAGAGGAGTTGCATGATCGGGTGTTATCAGAACCTTAAATGATTCATTTTCTGAAGCAAGGTAATCTGTAACAGGTCCAAGAATATGCTTGTCAATAAGCTCGATAGATTTAACTTTATTTTCTATTTCATGCCTGTGACCACATTCGTCCGGAGCTTCAACATGTATATATACAAAATCCTGACCGCTTTTAAATTCATTAATTGCCGCTTCAGCCTTTCCCTGGAAATTAGTATCAATGTAACCGGTAGCGCCTTCAACGTTAACTACGTTCATTCCCGAGAACTTTCCAATTCCTTTAAGTAGATCAACTGCTGAAATCATTGAAGCCTTTAGTCCGTATTTATCCCTGAAATTTTCAAGATTAGCCTTTACGCCTTCACCCCATAGCCATATACCGTTAGCTGGACGAAGCCCTTTTTCAGCTCTTGCAATATTAACTGGATGATCCTTTAACAGCTCATATGATTGTTTCATAAGATCATAAAGCTTTTTAGCATTAGGATGTAAAGGAATATAGCTTTTTATAGCCTTACCAGTAATATCATGCGGTGGCGTAAGTACACCGATATCAAGAGTACCATTATTCCAAATAAGGCAATGACGATAACTTACACCGCTGTAAAACTTAAATTCATCATTATTAAGTTTATCAGCCAGAAAATCAATAAGCTGTTCTGCCTCCTCAGTTGAAATATCATCTGCACAATAATCAAGTATCGTTTTATCCTCATAATTTTTTTCATCTGTAAGAGTAACAAGATTACATCTAAGGGAAACATCGGTTTCCTTCATATCTATACCTATACTTCCGGCTTCTAACGGAGAACGTCCCGTATAGCACAATGCGGGATCATATCCAAGCACTGATAAATTAGCTACATCGCTTCCCGGCTTTAATCCGTCTGCTACGGTTTTAATAGTACCCACCAAAGAATTCTTAGCTAATTTATCCATATTAGGGCAATACGCAGCTTCTAAAGGCGTTTTATTCCCAAGCTCTGCAATCGGATAATCTGCCATACCGTCATAAAGTACAACTAAATATTTCATAAGAATCTCCATTCTGATGCTGCCATCATAAGCAGCAATTTATATTATACTTAAAATTTATTTATTTGCCATAAGTCTTATGGCCTGTTTATTATTTTTAACAATAACCTTTTTCAAGGTTCCTCCATATTCGCCGTCAATAGTCCACTGAATTTCATTATCACATTCAAAGCAGATATTGGAAGTTCTGAATGATTTTATATACGCTGTATCAATATCAATGTTAATATTTAATAACGAGTGTATAATCCGCTGCAGATCAAGGGGATTATTAGGTGTTTTTATTAACGTTACCTCATATAATCCGTCGTCAAGCAAAAAATCGTTAAGTGAAAGCAATCCGGCAATTGATGAAGAATTTGTAACCATGCCGAAAATGAAATCGTCTTCAATTACTTCAGTTTCAGTAGTTATTTTCATATGATATGAACGTATACTCGTCAGACGCGTTAATCCATTCAATATATAAGCGGCATGTCCCAGATAATTCTTTACCTGCTGCGGCGTTTCATATGTTACTTCCGTAAACGCTCCAAAAGCGGCTATATAAGTGAAAAATTTATCATTAAAGCTTCCTATATCACATGGAAACGGTTTACCGTCAATTATCCATTGCACAGCGTCAATTATTGATTTGGGAATACCTACGCCTCTGGCAAAATCATTAGTCGAGCCTGTCGGCAAATAACCTATCGGCAGTTTCTCATCCGTTTTCATAACTCCCTGAATAACCTCATTAAGCGTTCCGTCCCCGCCCGAACAAATTATAATGTCAAAGCCCTGACGGCACGCATATTTAGCGGCTGCACAAGCGTCCATTCTTTCCTGAGTAGGTCTGGCAGTCACCTCGTAACCGGCTTTTGTAAACATATCTATAACAGTTGCGAGCTTTGATGCTATTGTGGCTTTTCCGGACTGTAAATTAAATATAAAATATAATTTTTTCATAATATCAATCAGCCTTTCTTACAATTGATATTATTATACTACATTTACTAAAAAAATTCAATATATCAACAATAAAATACCCAAAGTAATTAAAAATATTACTTTGGGTAAATAAAATTATTTATTCATCATGCTGGCAACTTCGTCAGCAAAATTATCTTCTTTCTTTTCAACGCCTTCGCCTCTTTCAAAGCAAACATAATCAACAAGCTTAATTGTTGTATTTGCTTCCTTAGCGCATTTATCAATATATTTCTGAACTGTCAAATCCCCATCCTTGACAAATTCCTGATCAAGGAGACAGTTTTCAGAATAATACTTACCTATTTTTCCTTCGACTATCTTAGCCTTTACATTTTCAGGTTTGTTTGCCATTTTAGGATCATCGTTCATCTGTACAAGCATAATACTCTTTTCAGACTCAATAACTTCAGCCGGAACATCTTCCTTCTTAAGATAAGGAGCCTTAAGAGCAGCTACCTGAAGAGCACAATCCTTACCGCATGCCATAACTGCGTCAGAAGCTCCCGCAGGTGTTTCCATATTTACAAGAACGCCGATTTTACCGCCGCCGTGAACATAAGGAACAAGAATACCTTCCATTCTCTTAAATCTTCTGATATGCATATTTTCACGTATCTTTAGGAATAACTCCTGAAGCGCTTCCGCAACAGTAACATTTCCTCCTGAAATCTGCTCTGCATTCAAAGCGTCGATATCGGCAGGGTTCTTTTCTATAATTGTCTGTGCAACATCAGTTACAAACTTCTTAAAATCATCATTATTTGCAGCAAAATCAGTTTCAATATTTACCTCTACGACTGCTCCTACTGTATGAGCATCATTAGTAGCAGCCATTACAATACCTTCTGCGGCAACTCTGCCTGATTTCTTAGCCTGTGTTGCAAGTCCCTTTTCTCTGAGGATAACAGTTGCCTTTTCAAAATCGCCGTCCGCTTCAACAAGAGCCTTCTTGCAATCCATCATACCAACGCCCGTCTGCTTACGCAGCTCAGCAACGTCTTTAGCCGTAATATTAGCCATAATCATTCCTCCGTTAATTAATTTCCAGTAAAGCCCGAATGTAATAATATTCGGGCTTTTTATCATTTGATTTATTCAGCAGCAGTTTCCTCAGCCATAGCTTCTTCAACAGCAGCCTCGGCTTCAGTTGTATCTTCACCCTGTCTGCCTTCAATAATTGCATTGGCAATTGCTCCGGCAATTAGCTTAACTGCTCTGATCGCATCGTCATTACCCGGAATTACATAGTCAACTTCATCCGGATCACAGTTTGTATCAACAATAGCGACAATAGGAATATTTAGTTTCTTTGCTTCTGCTACGGCGATCTTTTCTTTTCTTGGGTCTACTATGAAAAGCGCGCCAGGAAGCTTATCCATGTTCTTAATTCCGCCCATGAATTTTTCAAGCTTTTCTATTTCAAGGTTAAGCTTAACTACTTCTTTCTTAGGAAGAAGGTCGAAGGTTCCGTCCTCAGCCATTGTATGAAGCTGTTCAAGTCTTTTGATCCTTGTCTGGATTGTGTTGAAGTTTGTAAGCATGCCGCCGAGCCATCGTGCATTTACATAATGAGCTCCGGCTCTCAGAGCCTCTTCTTTTACCGAATCTCCGGCCTGCTTCTTTGTACCTACAAAAAGCACAGACGAGCCTTCCGCTGAAAGATCACGGACAAACATATAAGCCTCTTCAAGCTTCTTAACAGTTTTCTGAAGATCGATGATATAAATTCCGTTTCTTTCTGTGAAAATGTACGGTGCCATTTTTGGATTCCATCTTCTTGTCTGATGTCCAAAATGAACGCCTGCTTCAAGAAGCTGTTTCATTGATACTACTCCCATTGTAGTTCCTCCTGTTTGGTTTTTTATTTCCTCCGCCAAACTTAGCTTAACGGCACCCTTTTTAAGGGACCTGCCGCTAAAAGTATAAGCGTGCGAATTACCGTAACATTATACCATAATTTCTAAGATATTTCAACTTTTTTCTAATATTCATTTCACCAAATTTTCTATTTTAAATTTTGATATTTTTGTCTTTTTTCACAGTTTCCTTTATTGAAACTAACTAAAATTGTATCGCTGCCTATTAACTTAATCTGAGAACATGTAATAATTAAATCATTGTCTTTTCCAAGCAAGCCATATAAACGCTTTCTTCCATATATAACAAACGCTATTATTTCACCCTTAACGGTTTCAAATTCCACATCATCTATGAATCCAAGCTTTTCTCCGTTTATAATGTTTATAACTTCTTTTTCACGCAGTTCCGACAAGCTATATATCAAACTTATCATCCCCTTTTTAAGCATAAAACATTATATGAATTAAATATCGCATATATAACAGATTCTTAAATAATATTACTATTATTCTGTAATTTCCCAGTTATGATATACGTTTTGAACATCGTCGTTATCTTCAAGATGTTCAAGCAGTAAATTCATCTTTTTTATATGTTCTTCATCAGTAAGCGTTGTATAGGTTGAAGGAATGCGGTCAACTTCTGCTGACAGGATATTGTATCCTTTTGAAGAAAGCCCTTCTCTCAAAGCGCTTAAATCGGCAGGCGCACAGGATATTTCTGCCGCCTCCTCTTCAACGGAAAGATCGTCCGCTCCAAATTCAAATGCGTCCTCCATGAGTGTATCCTCATCAATACCGTTATTTTCAACAATAACTATACCCTTGCTTGCGAACATAAATGAAACGCATCCGCTGGTACCGAGATTTCCTCCGAATTTATCAAAATAATGACGCACGTCCCCTGCTGTACGGTTTTTATTGTCCGTTAGACATTCTACAATTAATGCGACGCCGTTTGGACCATATCCTTCGTAAACCATTGTCTCGTAATTATTTTTATCTCCGCCTCCGGCAGCCTTTTTTATAACTCTTTCAATATTATCATTCGGAACATTATTTGACTTAGCCTTAGCAATAAGATCGCGAAGCTTGGCATTATTGTTAGGATCCGGTCCCCCTTCTTTTACGCAAACTGTAATTTCACGACCTATTTTTGTGAAAATTTTACCTTTTGCCGCGTCTGTAGCTTCTTTTTTCCTTTTAATATTATTCCATTTTGAATGTCCTGACATATATATACACTCCCCGAAAATTATTTGTCTATTATAATATTAAATAGCTGTTCAATTCTTTCTGCTTTACCAAGCAAATCCAAATAACCGAATAAGCACTCCAAACCTGTTGCCCTGCGATATTCTATTGCATTTGAGCTTTTAGGAACGGTATTACCCGTTGCGTTCCTTCCCCTTTTTACAATTGCTATTTCCTTCGTATCAAGCAGTGGCATTATTTTGTCTAAAGCTTCTGACTGAAAAGAAGCGCAAACCTTTTTTACTTTAAGATCATGAAGTTTTGAGGCAGGCATATTTGCGCTTAAAACAATACATTCTCTAACGAGCTTTTCATAAACACTATCGCCAAGAAAAGCTAATGCAAGCGGACTGTACTGATTCACTTCGCGCTCTGTCAAAATCCTGCTCATAATTATACTCTCCGTTTCCGTTAATTAAAGATTATTCTATAAAATCAAATTCAAAGCCTAATATATTTACGGTATCCCCTTCATTGATTCCCATTTCTTCAAGCTTATCAATAATACCGCTTCTTCTCAGAACCTGCTGAAAATATTGAAGTGAAGAATAGTCGTCCATATTTACTGTACGCATAATTGGTTCAAGCCATGGAGCATACACATAATATATGCCATTTTCAATTTCAATCTCAAATTTTGTATTAGCAAGCGCCTTTTCTTCAAGCTCTTCTTTTGTAACAGGTTCCGACTGAAATTCTCTGACGGGAGGAAGATTTTCCAGTTCCAAAGCAGCGGCATTAATCAATTCTTTAGTTCCTTCAGTCGTAGCAGCAGAAATTCTAAAAAATTGAAAGCCCTTATCTGTTACATAATTTTCAAGTCTGGTAATTTGCTCTTCCGACGCCAAATCACATTTATTTGCCGCAACTATCTGCGGACATTCCGCGAGCTCTTCACTGAAATTTCTTAATTCGTCATTTATAATTTCAAAATCTTCTATAGCGTCCCTGCCTTCTATTCCGGAAACGTCAACAACATGTACAATAAGTCTGCATCGTTCAACATGTCGCAGAAACTCATGCCCTAATCCGATTCCTCCGCTTGCTCCTTCAATTAACCCGGGAATATCAGCCATTACAAACGACCTTTCTTCGCTTATGCTTACAACGCCAAGTACCGGTGTTAAGGTTGTAAAATGATAATTAGCAATTTTCGGCTTAGCTGCGCTTACTACAGAAATAAGTGTAGATTTGCCAACATTAGGAAAACCGACAAGTCCTACATCGGCAATAAGCTTAAGTTCTAAAGTGATTTCAAATTCTTCACCTGGAAAACCCGGTTTAGCAAATCTCGGAATCTGCCTGGTAGACGTGGCAAAATTACAGTTTCCTTTTCCTCCAATACCGCCCCTTGCAAGTATTTTAGGCTCGTCAGTTGAAATATCAGCCATTATTCTGCCAGAATGAGCGTCACGTATTATTGTGCCTCTCGGCACTCTTATGACCAAATCAGGCGCACTTTTCCCCGTACATCTGTTTGATCCTCCGTTTTGTCCGTTTTCAGCAGTATATTTTCTTTTATATCTAAAATCAATGAGAGATGAAAAATTATCGTCTGCTATAAATACTACATCTCCGCCTTTACCGCCGTTCCCACCGTCAGGACCCCCGGAAGCAACATATTTTTCTCTGTGAAATGAAACTGCTCCGTCTCCGCCGTTTCCGGCTTTTATTTTTATTTTGGCTTTATCTACAAACATATTTTCTCCGTTCCTACCGAATAATCTTTTATCAATAAACAGCCAGATTAAACGCCTTAAAAATTTTAAAAAAATCCCAAGCTATCAGCCCGGGATTTTTATTTAAAATAAATGCTTATTGTTCCGCATAAACGCAAACCTTTTTACGATCGCGCCCAACTCGTTCAAATTTAACCTTGCCGTCTACAAGTGCAAAAAGCGTATCATCAGAACCTATACCAACGCCTTCACCCGGATGTATATGAGTTCCTCTCTGACGTACAAGAATATTACCCGCAAGGACAAACTGACCGTCAGCTCTTTTTACTCCAAGCCTCTTGGATTCTGAATCACGTCCGTTCTTAGTTGAACCTGAACCTTTTTTATGAGCAAAAAACTGCATACTGATCTTCAGCATAACTTACACCTCCGTAAATTTTATCTTAATCGTTTCGTTAAATTCCTGTGACAATAATTCAAGCTGCATTATAAATGCTTTATATAATTTCTGCAATACTATGTCACCGGAAGCAGTTTTAAAAAAAACGGTATTGTTCTGAGCCGAAACATCCGCTTCAAATCCAAAAACATCTGTTATCGCATTGACCGTCATCTGAACTGCGGAAGAAACTGAAGCACACGCTATATCTTTTCCGTAATCATCATATCCGGCATGTCCGTTTATTTTAAAACCTTTAATTTCGCCGCCATTTTCAAAAAACTCAGCGACAATCATAATTAAGCCTTAATTGCTTCGATTTTTACCTGTGTGTAAGGCTGTCTGTGACCCTGCTTTTTCTTTTCACCCTTCTTTGGCTTATAAGTGAAAACAGTAATTTTCTTAGCCTTTCCATTCTTTAAAACCTTAGCTTCAACAGCTGCATTTTCAACATAAGGAGCTCCAACTGTCAGACCATTATCTGTTCCTACTGCAACAACCTTATCAAAGCTTACTGTTTGTTCTGCCTCAGCGTTTAGCTTTTCAATAAAGAGAATATCTCCCTCTTTAACCTGATACTGCTTTCCGCCGGTTTCAATAACTGCGTACATTCTGCGGCACCTGCCTTTTTTTAAAAACTCGCTGTTTTAGGTGTGAAATTTATCAACTTTATTAACCGTAAACATGCGGCTTAATTATTTTATCATATTTTTACCTGTAAGTCAATAGTTTTTTTAGTTTTATTCACCGGTATTCAAAAATACCACACCTTTTTTTGGCACGTTTTAATTTTTTACCAATAGGCTTTTGGAGTAAAATCAAAAAAACTATATTTGATAAAGAATAAACTATCATAATAGGAAAAGAGGAAATCAACTGAATTATATATCTTGAAAAATTAAATTCTTTATCTATATTCAATACTGTCCACAAATCCATGATTAATGAAAATAATACTCCGGAAATAAAAGCGTATATTACCAGGATAATACGCTTTTCCAGCAATTTCTCACCAATAACTCCTGAAATAAATCCAATTAATCCCCAGCTTATCATCTGAAATAACGTCCATGGGCCTTGTCCGAAATAAATATTTGAAATAAGCGCTGAAAACGAGCCGCATATAAAACCTGCAGGGGCGCTTAAATACATACCGGAAATAATTGTAAACGCAGTTATAGGTTTAAAAAACGGTATAAATGAAAACATTATTCTTCCGCATACTGAAAAAGCCGTCATCAAAGCTACAAGCATTATTTCCTTAGACGTCGCCTTGCTTTTTTCAAAGGTTATGTAAAACGGAATACATGAAAGGAACGCCGCAATCAAAGACGCCACGTCGTAATATTTTCCGCTGAATAAAATTATATCCGCAACGGTCAGAAAAATAATAATCGAAATCATTGCCGCCGTCGTTAATTTTCCGTTCATTCAATTCCACCGTTTTTTCTTCTTAAATATTTTATATCCTCAAGAGTTATTGCATTATCAAAATATCCTTTAGTAATACGCGACACTGAAGTGGTATAAAAATTATTACGGCTGTAAAATTCTCTCGTGCTTTCCTCTGAAATTATCGTACCGTCAAACAGCAGTCCGCATTTATCGGATACCTCTGCTGCAAACTCATTGTCATGAGTTACCAATATTACTGTTTTTCCGTCATTTGATAATTTTCTCAATATACTTATAAATTCTTTTTTTGACCAGGCGTCTATACCCTTAGTCGGCTCATCAAGCAGAAGTATATCTGAATTTTTAATCATTATTTTAGCTAAGGCCGCCTTTTGAATTTCCCCGCCGCTTAAATCATAAGGATGATTTTTAATTACATCAACAATATTAAGCCTTCTGCAAATGTCGTTGACTACATTTGATACTATTGCCTTTTTTACGCCGCACCTTATTGCATAGCTCATTAAATCGTCTATGACAGTTTCCTCTGTAAAAAGAATTACAGGATTTTGTGGCAACATCGCTATATAGGAAAAATTCGAGTTTTTCTTTCCGTTAATAAGAACCTTACCGGAATATGGTATATTTTGTCCGGAAATAATTGATAAAAGAGTAGTTTTTCCACTTCCGTTTCCTCCTACTATTGCATAAATTTCACCTTTTCTAACGTTTAATGATAAATCATTGATTATATCATCAGACTTCTTTTCATATCTAAAAAATATATTACTTAATTCAATGCTACATGAATTATTATTTTCTGCTGACTCATTTTCAATTTTCCTGATGTTATTAGAACAATAATTTTGTATAAAATCTTTTGCTTCCTTTACGTCAACAGGACACGAAGCTTTAATTCCGAATTCATGATAAATACGAGCAGGAATCGGCAGACCTTCAATAATCTGAGTATTCTTAGAAAAAAAGCCGCAGCAAGTTCTGGGAATACCTAGATATCTTATTTTATTTTTATCAATTACCGCAATTTTATCTGCAAGAGAGTAAATGCTTTCCAGATTATGTTCAGCAATAATGACGGTTATTCCAAATTCGCGATTTAATCTTAAAATCATATCTGTAAAAGATGATGCGCTGAATGGATCAAGCTGTGAAACCGGTTCGTCAAGTAAAATAAGCTCCGGAGACATTATCATTACAGAAGCCAGGTTCAGCAGTTGTTTCTGCCCGCCGGAAAGCTTATTAGTTTCATCTCTGAACCATTTATTTATGCCGAATAAACTTGATATTTCTGCGGTTTTTCTTCTTATAACATTACTTGATTCTCCTAAATTTTCAAGCCCGAAAGCCAGCTCATGCCATACTTTATCAGTTACTATCTGGCTTTCGGGGTTTTGCATTACATATCCTATTTCTGCTGCCGACTGCCTTGGATTAAGCTCTGATATTTTTTCCCCTTTATAATATATATTACCTTTAATTTTACCCTTAGGAACTAATTCCTTTTTCATAAGCTTAAGCAGCGTTGTTTTTCCGCAGCCTGACGGACCATAAAGAATTAGAAATTCTCCTGCATTTACCGATAAATTTATATCTTCTAATATATTATAATCGGAGTTATTATAAGCAAAGCTCAGATTTTCGATTTTAATAATTTCCATTTACACTCCTCATACATTTCAGTTATAAAAGGTATCATAACGAATAATAACCAAAGCAAATAAACAATAATTACTGAAACAGTGATTCTTGGATAAATAATTTCAGGATAATAAATGCATTTTATTATCTTATACTTAAAAATAACTGACATAAATGAAAAAATATATGTAATAAGAAATAAACATAAAATATCCTTTTTTTTAAATGTATAAAAATTAAAAGACGTCCTTCCTTTAAGACCATATCCTCTTGAATCCATTGAATCAGAGGTTTCCGCTGTGGATTCTATCATCCATGTTACAAGGGAAGATATGCTTTTAATAGTAATATGCAGCTTTTCCCTTATACCTTTTTTATTATTGCTTATGCATTTTTGTATATTATAAATACTGTGAAATTTTCTGTTCATTTCAGGCACGAATTTTAGTGATGAAGAAAGAAGAAGAGCTAACTTAGATGAAACGCCGGATAAAAGATATATTATTTTATCAGATGACATAACTGAGCTGAAACAGCTAAACCAGCATATAACAGATATAAGGCCTATACCGGCAGAAAATCCATATATAAACGACTCTGTCGTAACAGCATTATCATTTATAAAAAATAATACTGTTTTCCCGTTATGTGAAAATAATGGATTTATAACAGTTATGATCAGTAAAAATAAAAAATAATATATAAGCTCTTTAACAGCCTTTTTAGGTTTAATTATCATTTTACGGTAAAGTATAGCTCCAAGCATACTAATAGATGAAAAAAGCGGATTTATATTAAACATTGAAAATCCGATTGCAGTGAAAAAATAAATAATCAGGATAAACGGATGTCTGCGTGAAAACCACATATCAGTAATCCTCCAGACTGCATGTATAAATCCATTGAACCTTATCACCGTCATTCAAAATAAACGAATTACATCCATATTGAGCAAACTCATCGTTTACTTTATATATCCACCCGCTTTCAGGTCCGCATGAAAATTCATAAATGTAATTTATGCCTTCCACATATACGCTGCCGAATGAATTATCGTTTATCCCCTGAACCTCAAGCTGGATTTCGTTTTCTTTTACAGCCCGAGTTAAAACGTCGTATACAGTTTCATTTGCGCTTATTGGATATTTAGTTTCCTCCAGTATGATTCCATTTTCAGGAATATATTTTTCAAGGCCATCTTCAAGTTTTTCCATATTTTCTAAAATCTGTGAACAATTAATCGACATTGTAATATACTTATCAGATTCGTTTGAATTAACACTATAATACTCATCCTTTGTTTTTATTAAATCACAAGACGATAAAAATACAGAACAGCATAATAACATTGAAATTGTTATTTTTTTATTCATAAGCTTTTATAAATATTCTCCTTTTTTATAAAAAAATAAATATATTTTATTATATACCATAAATGCGTATAAACTTTATACAGAAAATTTTTGTTTAAATCAATATATTTTTTACCTTTAAAGCAGCCAGCGGCATAACCCAAAACATTTTCTTGCGGAATTATTTCAAGATACTTGCAGTTATCGCCGCATATTATATATTCTCTTTCCCTAACTGAAATAACTCTATGCAAAATAAATTGATTTCCTTTTTTATAAAACGCTATATTAAATTTTTTCAGTTTATTTTCGGCATTTTTTATTAAAACTAAATCTCTTTTATCATTGAAAAAAGGTTTCATACTGTTTCCGAAAAAATGAGCTATGAAATATCCGTCTTTTTTCAAAATCTGTTCATACGATGCAAATTTATTCATTTACGATCACATTATTTTCTTCTAATATACCGACTATATATTCAACATCAGCTGATGCTGTTTCAATATCAACAGAATAATGATTGGCGTAATTTTCTATTAGTGTTTTCTTTTCAATTCCGGGTTCAATGCAATGCCATATATAAGCAGAAGTATCGTTAAGCTTTATTATCCCATTAAAATTCTTTGCGGCATTTCCGACTGCCGCGGCAATATATTCATTACCTATTTTTTTCATAACAAAATCTTTATTAATCATCATTTTTATCACTTCCCAATATATTATATGCCGTTTTAACCGCCTCAAAGGATATATTGCATTTTAAACTATAAAAATCCAATGTCTTGATAAGACTATCCACTACAGACATAAAATTTATCATGTCGTTTTTATGTAATGGAAATATAATCTGTTCTAATAATTTTGAAGTAATTTCCTTAGGCTTTGATTTACATACTAAATTAATATTACTTTTTTCAATAAAAAATACTGACTTTAATATAACTGAAGTATTAATATTATCATTTTCTTTTCCGCACCAAGGCGTTCCAAAAGCATAAAAATCTTTGCCGTCATATTTTATTATAGGCTTATCGCCGTTTAAAATTAAAACTCTGCTTCCAAAATATCCACGCCACAGACGTGCATGCGTCGACTTGCCATAACCGCTTGGAGCCGAAAAGGCATAGCCTTTACCGTCGAAGCTTATTAAGGAAGCATGGAGCATAAAGCAATTGAACTTTATAATTTCACGGCAGATTTTCCGATAAATACATATACTTTCACAGTAATCCTTCGGACTATGGTTATTCCTTGACTCTTCCTCAATTTCATTATCAGAAGCTGTAATTATAATTTCAGGTTCTTCACAAACAATATAATCTTCACACAGTATCCGCACAAAATCATATTTATTTCGGATACCGATTATTATATCTGCAATTTTTATATTAAACATATCTTTTCCTAAAAAAGGCAGGGCAGAAAAACTCTGCTCTGCCATAATGTTTACATTATAACATAATAATTCTATTTTTACAATAGCTTTTATTTTTTCTTCAACAGTTTTTTAATAAGCTTTAAGAATTGAATTATGATAAAAGTACCTATCGATGTAGCCGCAATCAAAATTATCTGAGATACATTCAAACTAACCGCTTTGAAAATACCTGAAATCCCAGGAACAAACAAAACCAAAGATAACAGAATTACGCCTATTCCAAATGCTCCGAAAATAAATTTATTATTGAAAAATTTATTTGTAAACAAAACGGGTTTTTCTGATTTACAGTTAAAACCATGAATTAATCTTGACAGGCAAATGCTTGCAAACGCCATTGTACTGCCTGTTTCGTTCGAGGTATTAAGGCCGTATAAGAAACAGATTACCGCTGCTGCCGCAATTATCAGTCCTTCTGAAATCACGCTCAATAAAAATGATTTTGTGAGTATAGATTCATTAATTGGACGTGGTTTTTCTTTCATAACGTCGTTTGAATGAGGTTCAAGACCCAGTGCAATAGCAGGGAGAGAATCTGTCAATAAATTAATAAACAGCAAATGCACCGCAGCAAACGGAACCGGCAAAGCAGCCAACGAGGCAAACAGCACGACAATAATACCGGCTGTATTACCTGACAATAAAAATTGAATAGAACGTTTTATATTAGCATAAATGTTTCTTCCATTATTTACAGCCTTGACAATGGTTGCAAAATTATCATCTGCAAGAACCATAGACGCGGCGTCCTTGGAAACTTCCGTACCGGTTATGCCCATTGCAACGCCGATATCGGCCTGTTTCAGCGCTGGGGCGTCGTTTACGCCGTCTCCGGTCATGGCTACAATATTTCCTCTTTCCTGCCAAGCTCTTACAATCCTTATTTTATGCTCAGGTGAAACACGGGCATATACGGATTTCGTAGGAACATATTCCTTTAGCTGTTCGTCAGAAAGATCATCTATTTCTGATCCTTCGGCAGCTTCTGAATAATCTTTCAATATTCCGATTTCCCCGGCGATAGCAGCAGCGGTTACCTTATGATCTCCGGTTATCATAACCGGTTTTATTCCCGCGCTTATACACTCTGCTACCGCAGACTTAGATTCCTCACGCGGCGGATCCATCATTGCAATAAGCCCCATAAACGACAGCTCGTTTTCATCCTCAAGACAGACTTTTTCTGATTTGATTTCTTTATATGCAAATGCCAAAAGTCTAAGACCTTGTTTTGAAAGTTTTTCTGTAGCTTCTATTATTGCAGACTTTTCACTATCGCTTAAAATCATTCTGTCTATTAATACGTCGGTAGCGCCCTTTGTGAGCATGGTAAGCACACCGTTTACATTATGAACAGTAGTCATCAGTTTTCTGTCTGAATCAAACGGTATTTCTGATAAACGAGGATATTTCTCACGTATATATTCAAAATCGAAATTATACTTGCTTCCGAAATTCACTAACGCCGTTTCAGTAGGGTCGCCGATTTCTTCTCCGTTTTTACATACTGCGTCATTGCATAAAAGACTGCTGAGTAAAAGACGCTTCTGATGACCGATTTCAAAATCACCGTTTCCGGCATCGATTATTTTACCGTCTACAAAGATCTTTTTAACAGTCATTTTATTCTGTGTCAACGTGCCGGTTTTATCTGAGCAAATAACAGACACGCTTCCTAACCCTTCTACAGCTTGAAGCTTTCTGATTATTGCGTTTTCTTTTGACATTTTCTGTGTACCGAATGAAAGAACAATCGTAACTATAGAGCTTAAAGCTTCTGGTATAGCAGCGACTGCAAGGGCAACGGCAAACAGGAAAGCGTTCATTAATGCTTCTCCTCTGTAAACGCTTAATCCAAATACAAGGGCACAGATAAGCAAAATTCCTATAGAAAGCTTTTTGCCGAAATTATCAAGATTTGCCTGTAACGGAGTTTTTCTTTCCTTAGCGCTTTTTATAAGACCGGCAATTTTACCTACTTCCGTATTCATTCCAATATCGGTTACGATAAATTTAGCGCGTCCATAAGTAACAAAGCTTCCTGAATACACCATATTCAGTCTATCGCCTAACGGTAATTCCTCTTTAAAAACAGCGTCTTCCTTGTCAACACTGAGGCTTTCACCAGTCAAAGCGCTTTCGTTGACCTTTAAACTTGCATTTTCTATTATTCTTCCGTCGGCACATATATAATCGCCTGCTTCAAGTAAAACCACATCTCCGACAGTTACGTCAGCGGAAGGTATTATAATCGTCTGACCGTTTCTTAAAACCTTGGCATTAGGAGCTGAAAGCTTTTTTAAGCTATCCAGAGATTTTGTTGCATTAACAGTTTGAACTGTCCCTAATATAGCGTTTAAAGTAATAACCGCTAAAATAACTATAGTGCTTTCAATATCTCCCAGGATTGCCGAAACCAAAGCAGCGGCAATCAATATTATTACTAAGAAGTCCTTGAATTGCTCAATAAAAATAAAAAAAATACTCTTTTGCTTTTCTTCTGCAATTTCATTTTTTCCGTATTTCTCAGTATGTTTCCTAACCTCTGCGTCATTCAGACCGTTAATGGAAGATTCGGTTTCTTTTATAACCTGTTCCTTGCTTTTCAAATAATCATTCATTATTTACTCTCCTTTTATTTTAGGGCAATAAAAAAGACCTTTGCCGAAACCAACTGAATATAAATAAAGCAATTGATTTCAACAAAAGTCTTGCCGTTTAGATATGCTACGGATTGAAATAGTCAATCGTGTACTGACGAAGCATAAACAGTAAATACTGCCGGCTACTCCCCTTTATCGTATTTATATATTACATTATTTTTCCGGTTATGTCAATAGCTTATTATAAAATATACATTTGACAAATCTACTATATAAATGCTATAATACTTAAAAACGAGGAAAAACTTATGAATTATCCGCTTATATTTATTGCCGTTTACTTTATTATTATGAATATTATCACTTTTATTCTATACTTCAGTGATAAACGCAAAGCAATTAAACATCGCTGGCGAATATCTGAAACTATTCTCATTGCATTTTCATTTGCCGGCGGCAGTATCGGAGCTTTTACAGCAATGAAATTATTCAGGCATAAAACTAAGCGTCTGAAATTCAAAATCTCCATTCCGCTTGCTATAATATTACACATATTATTATTTATTGTTATAATAAATAAAATAATAAAACCGCAGTAACTGAGCTGCGGTTTTATTATACTCAAATTAATTTTGCGGACCTAATTGGTCTACAGTAACAATCATTGCTACATAATTCATAAGCAACAAGCTATCCTGAGTATCAATTATTCCGTCATATACAACCTGTGCATTCTCTTTTGCCGTTGCATTAAGCTTATTTACTTCAGGATAAAGAAGATACATATTCAGAGTAACTACGTCTGCAATGTTAATATTTCCGTCGATATTAACGTCGCCATATAACACCTTATCCCAATCTATAATATCGTCGGGATCAACCGTAGTAGTAACTACAGATGTAGTCGTAGTAGTAATTGTAGTAGTTACGGGAGCGGTAGTTTCAGTGGTTTCAGGAGGATCAGCCTCCGTTACTTTTACAGTAATCATTTTTTCCTGACCTTCCGGAGAAGTTACTACAATGTTTGCCTGACCTACCCCTATACCGGATACTACGTCATTTTCAGCGATTGCTACTGATTGATTGCTTGAAATAAAAGTACACCCAGGAACATTGATATCAAGAGCTTGGGTTTCACCCACTTTAATCTCTATTTTTTCTGGCTCTACAACTAAATCCTCTTCATTTGAAACAAATTCGTAAAAATCAATTGATTTTAATGTGATAGTAGGAGATTCTTCCCCTGCATACCAGCATCCGAACATTACATTGCCGTCGCCTGACAATATATCAACGTCTTTTCTGATAGATTCAGGAACTATCCACATTATTTCAAATTCCTTGCCCGGCTCAAGGACAGTTATATTAGCGGGCATATACCAGCCTTCATCGGCATTAGGATTTGCATTTGCTACAGATATGCCGACGCCGCCAACATATTTTTCAAGATCAACGGAAGAAGTAACATTAAACTTTACTGCCGAAACAAGATCTCTGTTCTCCAGTCCAAGATCTGAAAGCATAAATTTATACTGGTTTGTTGTTTCGTCAGAACCTGGTGTAAGTTTCTGATTAACCGTTTTTGATACGGTTTTATTGTAAGGAACCGTAATTTCTCTGGTATAAGTACATGAAGCGGTTTTCAGATGAACTTCATCTATTTCTGCATAATCTTCTCCTTCAGGAGGATTAGCGTCCTGCGCGTACCAAAACTGGAAGCCTACTGAATCGCTGACATTTTTAGAAACATATTCCTGAACATCCTTCGGAACATCCCAGACTACCTCTATGTATGAGCCTGCGTCTGTAACGGTATAGCCGTTGTTTACCTCAATCTGGAACTGATCTCCGTATTCAGCCATATCTTCTTCGCCCTGATCGTTATACCAATAACCGTTTTTACCTTTGACATATTCGGTATCGGCAGGCGACATCGGTTCTACATTGATTCCGCCGCCGTACATAAACTTACTCATATCCTTATCAGACTGAATAGTATAATTGAAAGATTCAAACTTCAGATTGTTCAGGTCGTCAATTCCGAATTCAGAAAACTGGAATTTATGAGAGTTAATCGGATCTCCTTCTTGCCAAGTGCTATTTCCGTCCTCGTCAAGATAACCCTCTTCGTCATATCCTTTTGTAAGCAGATAATCCATTTCCTGATCGTCAATCTCCGCCGTCAGTGTTGAAGAAATAGTAGCGGTGCCGTCTTTATTATCCGTGAACGTCCATTCGCCGCTTTTCTTATTCTGTGTAACTGGCTTATCCGGATTCACAGGACCGGGATCCGTTCCACCTTCAGTTGTAGCTGACACAAGCTTAAATGTTTCACCTGACTGAGGATACCAAATCGCTACTTCCATTTGTCCGCTTGCAAAATTAATGCTGCTCAAGCTTGAAGACGGAAACGTATATGTAACGGAAAACTTACCGTTTCTGGGAGTAGCCTGAATTCCGTCAGCCTGTTCCCAATAGGGATCAGCTTTAAGATTATAGCCTATGCCTACTGTAACATCTCCGGTATACGCAGTTTCAAAGTTAAGCGTAACCTTAGAAGGACTGGTACCAAGACCACTCATATTAAAACGAGTAGCTCTTGTTGAACTCGAAGAATCATCCGTTGTTGCAGTAAGCGTTTTGTTGATCGATACTGAACCAGCCGCAGATACATTGGTAATCTGAAAAGCAGCCGGTGAGATAAATACCGTAGCAGTCATAACAGCGCTGAGAACAGTAGCTTTTATTCTGCTGCTTAATTTCTTACCTATCATAACAATCATCCTTTCATATCAATTACATGAATCACGTGCATACAATCTGCTCAGTCAAATTGTATATTTTTTTGCTCGCTAAGCATATTATAACATATTATTCCTGGCTAATTGTGAACAAATTGTGAACAAAGCCTTATTTTATTAAAAATTACAAGAAAATTTTTCACCTATATTTTGTGCATATTACACAAATAATTATAACTTAATAACAAAAAAGAATAAATTTCGCCTTTATTTTATATATTTTTAAGTTATTATTATATTGATTTAAACCATTAAAGTGAATTTACTTGCAAAATTCCTCAAAGTATGATATAATAGTATGTAAATCAAAAAAACGGTTATAAAAATACCGTAAAATTTCACAGCAATTTAAATAATATTAAATTGCGGTTTAAGGAGTGCTGAATATGAGATTAGCCGCTATGGAAAAAAGCGAGATTATTTCTTTGAAAAATCAGTGGTGTAAAGAATATGACAATTTTAAAGCTCAGAATCTCAAACTTAATATGGCAAGAGGTAAGCCTTCTCCGGAACAGCTTGACCTAAGCATGGGAATATTAGACGTTTTAAATAGTAAAACAGATATTATCGGAGTTAACGGTGACGATTACCGAAACTACGGCGTTATGGACGGCATTCCAGAAGCCAAGAAAATTTTTTCCAAGATGCTGGGAGTAAAAGAAGATGAAATAATAATCGGCGGAAATGCCAGTCTTAATTTAATGTACGATATTATCTCCGATTCTATGATATTAGGCGTTAACGGCAGTACTCCATGGAATAAGCTGGAAAAAGTAAAGTTTTTATGCCCTGTACCGGGATATGACAGACATTTTGCCATATGTGAAAAATTTGGAATTGAAATGATAAATATCCCCACAGATGAAAACGGTCCTGATATGAATATGATAGAAAAACTTTTATCGGAAGACACCTCTATTAAAGGTATTTGGTGTGTTCCTCAATATTCAAATCCAACCGGATATGTTTTCAGTGATGATACCGTAAAACGCTTTGCGGCTCTCAAGCCTAAAGCTGAAGATTTCAGAATTTTTTGGGATAATGCATATTGCATACATCATCTTGAAGAAAATCCTAAAATACTTCTGAATATTATGGAAGAATGTAGAAAAAATAGTAATGAAAATCAGGTATATATATTTGGATCGACTTCAAAAATCACATTTTCCGGAGCAGGAATTGCCGCAGTAGCCTCTGGAAAGAAAAACATATCAGAATTAAAAAAGAATTTAAGTATAAGAACGATAGGCTACGATAAAATAAATCAGCTAAGACACGCATTATTCTTTAAAAGCTATGAAGGACTACTTGAACATATGAAAAAGCACATGGCTATAGTTGCGCCGAAATTCAAAGCTGTCGCCGATATTCTGGAAAAGGAGCTGGCGCCTCTTGAAGTAGGAAACTGGACTAATCCTAAAGGCGGTTACTTTGTTTCGTTTGATTCCATTCCCGGCTGTGCCAAAAGAATAGTTTCTCTTTGCAAAGACGCTGGCGTTACTTTAACAGGCGCAGGCGCCGCTTTTCCTTACGGAAAAGATCCTGACAATAAAAATATAAGAATTGCGCCTACATATCCGTCTGTCGAGGAACTTATATCTGCAATGAAAATTTTCTGCTTAAGCGTAAAAATTGCCAGTGCAGAATCTTTGATATGAAAAAAATCGCTGCAATTGTATTTGCAGCGATTTTTTTATTTTCTTTTATTTCCGTAAAGCTTTTTAACTACTTTTTTATTGGATAGTCCGCCTTTTGGATTTCGTTTTGCATAAACAAATGCCCATATACATATTGCAAGATAAAATAACAATAATGAAAGCGATATCCATACAGCACGTTTCATCCATTTTGAACCGAAAAAGTCCTTTGCAGTTGAAAGATTAAATTTTACAAACGACCGATCAATATCAGAAGACGCGACAAGATCAACGTTAGCTATTATTTCATCAGAAAGCTTAAGCTCAATTTCTCCAAGCTTCTGATTTTTTTTCACAGGCGCCTGTACGGAGTCATAAAGCTTTATATTTTTTTGTATTGATGTGACGTCTACCTCGTTATACCAAAGAGTTGACACATCTTCTTCGGGCTTAACAAGCACGTACCCGTTTCCGTCAGAATTTTCAACCTTAACTTCAGCTATTTCTTCTCCTTCCGACAAAAGCTCCTTATACTCAAAGTTATCAAATACCCATTCCATAAAATTACATGCGTCTATAATATGATAATACTTAGAATTCCCATTTTCATCATAAAAAGGTGCGTTAAGCAATACCAGAAGATATTTAATCCCATCATATGTTCCCATTGTTACTATATTGCGTCCGCTAAGCTGTAAATTTCCAGTTTTTATACCTTTTACTCCGTAAACATAAAAATCGCTCGCGGCGCTCATAATTATATTTGAATGCGTCCAAGTCCAAGGGTCTTCATGAACGGTAACGTAGCTTTTGGGATGAACCTCGTATTCTTCAGCAGTCGCAATTTCTTCAAATCCCGGAACAGTGAGAGCATATTGAGTTATTAAAGACATATCCTTAGCCGTCGTAACCTGTTTTGAATCATAAAGTCCATGAGGATTTGCAAAAACAGTATGTTCGGCTCCAATTTCCTTAGCCTTGGCGTTCATCATTTCAACAAAAGCCGAAATATTCTGATTACCAAAATAATACGCAAGTATATTTGAAGCTTCACATGATGAAGTCAACATCATTGCATATAAATAATCAGTAACGGTTAGTTCGTCACCGTCCCATATTTCTCCGTATCTGAGATCATCCTGATATTCGTATTCCTCAAATTCCTCATAAAGTTTTTTGTCGGCGGTTATGGTAATATTATCTGGATCCTTGCAGTTTTCAAGAACGATTACCGCCGTCATAATATTGACAAGAGACGCTGGCATCTGCTCCAGATCGGCATTTTTTTCATATATAACTGATTTAGTATCTAAATTAATGAAATAGACAGACTTTGCATTGACATCGAATGGCGGTGTGAATTCTACAGCTCCCGCCGATGCAGTAAAGCATAAGTACGCTAACGTTAACATCGCCGATAAAACGGAAACGATTTTTTTCAAATTTAACAGCTCCTCAAATTGTTCTACTAATTATTATAGCAAATTTTAAGTGAAAATCAAATACTTTTTGAAAAAAAATAAAAAGATATTTACGAATCGCAGTTTTTATGTTAGAATTATAAGGTATTCTCACGAAGGAGGAATAAAATTGATTTATGTAACCGGTGATATGCACGGTGAATTTTCACGCTTTAAAAACAAAAATATTAAAAAGCAACTGGAGGAAAACGATACGCTTATTATATGTGGCGACTTCGGGTTTATATGGGAAGACTCCAGACATGAAAGATCTATAATCGAAAAAATCGGAGAATTAAATTATAATGTGGCTTTTGTTGACGGCTGCCATGAAAACTTTGATTTATTACAGCAATTCGAGGTTATTGAATGGAACGGAGGAAAGGCTCACCATATAAGCGGTAATCTCGTTCACCTTATGAGGGGACAGGTTTATACAATAGAAGACAAAAAAATTTTTGCTTTTGGAGGCGGTCACAGTCAAGATTATGAGTACCGTAAAAACATTAACTGGTGGCCGCAGGAGCATCCGACTCATGAGGAAATCATAGAATCAATAAATAATCTTGGAAAATATGATAACTGCATTGATTATATCATTACACACGAGCCTCCGGCATCTCTTAAAGATTGTCTCGAAGTAGACGTATTTCAAAGACTTGAAATACACGCGTTTTTTGAAGATATAATAAAAGCTTGTCATTTTGAAAAATGGTTTTTTGGAAAATGCCATTTGGATAAATATATACCGATGAAATTTTATGCGGTATTTGAAGATGTAATACCTGCTTATGAAATAGATTAATGTTGATTAAATCATAAAATTATGATATAATAAAATAAAAACGGAGGTCACAATATGATAACAATCGAAATGGAAAACGGGAAAAAAATAAGACTTGAATTATATCCTGACAAAGCGCCTATTTCATGTGAAAACTTTGAAAAGCTTGTCAAAAGTGGATTCTATAACGGACTCACCTTTCACAGGGTAATTCCTGGATTTATGATACAGGGCGGATGTCCTGCCGGCAACGGAACAGGAGGTCCGGGCTGGACTATTAAAGGCGAATTCTCAGCAAACGGAGTTAAAAACGATTTAAAGCATACAAGAGGAGTATTATCAATGGCGAGAGCAATGAATCCTGATTCTGCCGGTTCACAATTCTTTATAATGCATAAAGACGCTCCTCATTTGGACGGAGAATATGCAGCGTTCGGAAAAGTAGTGGAAGGCATGGATGTAGTGGACGAAATTGCAGGAGTCAGCACAGACTTTTCTGATAAGCCGTTAGAGCCGCAGGTAATTAAAAAAATGTATATAGAATAACATTTTTATCGCCTAAGATAACGATCTTAGGCGATTTTTTATCGAATATTGTAACCATTTATCAATTAAAAGAGCTCTTTAGACTTTTCATTTGTTAATTATAACTAAAATATCTTGAATATTATATGTAAAATACTGATTGCAAATGTTATAAATACATGATATAATAAAAAAGTAGTTTCAAAAAGTTACATTTTAGTTAATGAATCATGAATCTTTTTACTTTTTTATTACAAAAAGAGAGGATGTGTTAAAACCATGGTCAAAAAAATCAGCAGAATTTTTACTGCGATGACCGTTACAGTTTTTATCTTCCTGTCATCTCTTGCAGTCTCTGGAGCAGATAACTATAAAAGCTGGCTTCAAAGCGATTCACGCTGGGGAAATAAGACTCTTGGAAGCTGCGGCGATACAATGGCTGAAATAGGCTGTGCAGTTACCTCCATAGCAATGCAGGTAGTTCATTCAGGGTGTAAAAGCGAAAGCGAATTCAATCCCGGTACTCTTGTTGATTATCTAAGCAAAAACGGCGGATTTGATTCTTACGGAAATTTATATTGGGGAGCCGTAACCGGAATGGTTAGTAATTTCACATTTGAAAAACGAGCTTATTTCTCGTCGCAAACAAAGTCCGGCATAACGCAGGAACTTGCCTCTTACATAAATCAGGGATATTATATAGTAATGTCAGTTAAATATGATGGTCATTGGATAGCAATAGATACAATAAAAAACGGAGTCGTTTATATGATGGATCCGGCACAAAATAAATCCAACAATCTGTTCGATTATTACGACGTAAACGGTATGCTGCAGGTAAGACTGTATAAGGGTAAAAATACTCCTGAAAAGGTGGAAATTAATGAAACTAAATATCTTACAGGTCACTATCAAACCACAGACGCTCTTAATCTGAGAAAATCCTACAGCACTTCATCTGATGTGCTTTTAACCATACCGTCAGGTAAAACTGTCGTTGTAACCAGAGTGTACAATAATCAATGGGGTGAAACAGAATATAACGGGAAAACCGGCTGGATATTTCTTGAATACACAAAATATACCGAAAGCTCTTATACATATAAAACCGGATACTATAAATGTAATGCTACTACCGGTGTAAACATGAGAAACGGTATTGGAACAGATAAAACTATAGTATGCCTTATACCAAACGGAGCGTCGGTCACTATTAGTTCCGTTACAGCTAACTGGGGAAAAGCTAAATATGGAAACAAATCAGGTTATGTATGTATGGAATACATGAAATATGTATCTCCCGTAACCACTGCCGCTCCTAAAACTACAACCGCTACAACCACAACAAAAATCACGACTACATCAGTCAAAACTACAACTACAACTACAACTACAACCTCCTGCATTACAACTGTAACTACCTTGCCGCCGATTATTAAAGGCGATATTAACCGGGACGGAAAAATAGACAATGAAGACGTACTCGTTCTTAATATCTATTTTAACAAGCCATATGAATTAGAATTCATCGAGAAGTATATATTTGATGTAAATAATGATAATGAAATTAATAATTTAGACGTGGTTTATCTAATGAAAATTATTAGACAATAAAACGAAACGGAGAAACAATATGAATTGGACAGAAGCTGAAATTTATACCTCAACAGAAGGCGCCGATATAATATGTGCATCCTTACTTGATATAGGAATAAAAGGATTTTCTATCAAGGATTCTGAAGATTTTAATGAGTTTTTAAAAAATAAAGACGGTAAATGGGACTACATTGATGACGATTTAATGAGTATGAAAAACTGTGAAACAAGCGTAACAGTTTATCTGCCAGACAATACACAAGGCGGCGAAATGCTTATTTCACTGAAAAATATACTCAGACTATTAAAAAGCCGCGATACTCAAAATAAATGGGGCAGACTGGAAGTAAAACTTAAATCTGTAAAGGAAGAAGATTGGGCTAATAATTGGAAACAATATTTTAAACCGTTAAGGATTGGTAATAAACTTCTCATAAAACCATCTTGGGAAGATTATGACGAATCAGATAATAGGATTGTTCTTGAAATAGATCCTGCGTCAAGCTTTGGTACCGGACAACATAATACTACTAAGCTGTGTCTTGAGCTGCTGGAAGATTCAATAAAACCTGGAGATAGATTATTGGATCTTGGATGCGGCAGTGGAATACTTTCAATAGGCGGTATGCTTTTAGGAGCTCATGAGGCTGCTGCGGTAGATATAGAAGAAAATGCCGTTTCCACCTCAATCCGGAACGCTCTTAAAAATAATATTTCCATGGAAAAATATCATGCTTACTGCGGAAATATTATATCCGACATCGCACTCAGAAATACACTAGGCAGCAATTACGATATAATTACTGCTAATATAGTAGCAGATATTTTAATTGCCATGAGTGAATTATTTAAAAAGTTTCTTAAACCGGAAGGTCTTATTATTATTTCCGGAATTATAACTGAACGAAAAACAGAAGTAATAAAAATCGTTACTTCATGTGGATTTGAAGTGATAAAAGAAGCTGAAAGCGACGGCTGGGCAGCAGTCTTGCTTAAAGCGGTATAAAATAATTCCATACACTCTTAATAAGTGTATGGAATTTTCTTTTTTACCCTTATTATTATTTTTTCTTCGCAGTTCTTTTAATAATATAAACCAAGATTTCAATAAATATAGCTGCGGCTACTATTACTATAAAATATGGAACAAGTCCCCATCCGCCATTTTTACTCTCATCAACATCAATCATAACATTTTTTTCATCACTCTTATCCTGTTTATAATCATTCTGAATTCCATTTCCGGCAGCCGGATTCTTATTATTAGATACAGTATTATTAGAATTGATTCCGCTGCTTCCATTAGTTACTACTATACCTCCATTTTTTTCCGCAAGGTAAGCGGTTACCCATGCAAGCGGAGTATTCCAGTTTATAGTACATTCGTTTACCGACCAGGCTTCTATATTATCCATATAGCATTTTGCCGGAGCAATTTCTCCCGGCTTCCAGCCTGAACCCTTTACCCAGGGATCCTGCATTCCGGAATTTGGTCCGCCGACAAGTACTCCGTTAGGAGCTTCCGGAAAATTCGCGTCCGCCTGATTTGACCACCATCTGTGATGCGGATATTTAACTGCATGACTTCCATAGCCTGTAACGTAAGAATAATCCATGGGGTTTCTGCCGAGAATATAATCCATGCCGCTTATAACGCCGTCCAGATAATCTTCGTCGCCGCTTAATTCATAGGCATATGCCATTATTATATTATTATTCATAATAAATGAATTAGAGCCCCAGATATACCCCTTTCTGTCAATAGCATAGTTTACAGTACCTGATTCGTAAGGTTGACCGTAACCTTGATTTTCAGTTAATTCCTCATAATGCTCTGCCGCCGAACAAATAGAGTCTTTAAGCTTGTTTTGGGCTGTAGAATCGAGCTTATCAATATTTAATGCCAAAGAAAGATTGCCCAACGCGGCAACATTTCCCCAGTTGAAGCTTCCGGAGCTGTCAACATCTTCTCCGCCGGAAAGCTTTACTTCAGTCTTCATATAATGTGTAGACTTTTCGGCATCTTTCATATATGAAAGATCATCTGTTGATATAAACAATTCACAGGCTGCCCAGTAAAATTCATCTGTTGCGTCATCATCGCCATAGGGCCCTCCTCCGATTGATTCATCCAAAGGAGCATACATATCGGGATGTTTTTTAGCTGCCTCATATGCAAGCTTAGCATTATTTAAACATATGTCTGCAAATTCCGGATCAGTGTCTTTCCACAGCCTGTATGCCTGAGCGGCACATGCCGCCATATTAAGGGTAGCGGCAGTTGTCGGAGGCTTTATGATACGTTCTTCTGGATCATCGGCAGGAGCAAGTGCAAGAGCAGTCCACTTATTATCATGAACCTTATGATATACCATATTTGAATAATCCCCGTCCGTGACCATCATCTTGAACATCCATTCCATTTCATATCTGGCTTCGTCAAGCAGATCAGGGTAGCCGTTTGTATTTTCCGGAATACTCATTGTACCGTCCGCATATACGTCCTCATATCCATTTTTAACAGCTATTTCATATTGATTCTGCATCGTCCACAATGATATTCCGCCATTGACAACATATTTTCCGTGATCTCCTGCGTCATACCATCCTCCCGTTACATCCTGAGTTCCGCTGCTTCCGGTATAACCCCACGTCTGCTCTATTGAAGCAACGTCAGACGGATGACCTGCGGCTCTGGCCAAAGAAGAACTGTCGCCGGAAATAATATACTGGCTTTCAATTTCAATACCGCTTCTGTTCTGATAAAAATAATTAAGCGAATCATAAAGCATACACGAATACGTTTTTCCGTTTCCTATTTCAAATTCACGGCTTTTAGAGCCATTCTCAGCTTCAAGGTAATATACCCCGTCTTTTTCATAGTCCGAGAAATCCAATTCATGCACATTATCTCCTGAATCCATATCAAGTCCCTTTGGTTCTGATTTATCACTGAAAACAACGTTACCGCTTTTATCCTTCAAATCAAATTTAACTGATGACGCAGAGTCAGAAAGCAAGGTTGCTTTCTTGTTCATTCCTGTAAAATAACCAAGCTGATTTGTTAAAATATCAGACCGGATCCATTCTTCAGGCGGCTGGTAATCATTTTCATCGCTTGTCGTACATTCAAGCGACATGTTATCAAATGTAAAAACTGTACCCTCCGGAACTGTGTCGCCGCCGATATGAAATGCCCATTCAACATCTGCGGTGCGGTTTGCAGTAAATGTACCTTCTACCTTTTTCGTCTGATTAGCCTGAAGCTGTTGAACATTCCAATATGCCTCATGCTGCGATGGATCAGGCTCGCCATGCCAGTCTTCAGTAAACGGTTCTCCCATATCTCCGATTTTAGTATAATAAGTACAATCATTGCTTGCCGTTATATCAAAAGATACCTTGTAGGAATTTCCGCTTACAATTTTAAGACCTCTGTGACGGAACTGACAGTCCCACCTGTCTTCGCCTCCCCTTGACGCGCCTCCCGGATTAACTATAGTAATATTATATACGCCGTTTGAAATCTCAAATTCCATTTCCCCAGGCTGTGACTCGCAGACATGCCAAGGAAGTCCCACACCATCTTCAAAATCCGTTTGTCCCAATTGCTGTCCGGCTGAAACATAATTCACCGGTAATATTGAATTTCCGATTAAATTAAAAATAGTCAGCGCTGAAGCCGCTATTATAGCGACCGATTTTCTAATTCTGTATTTTTTCATCCTATTCCCTCCTGTTTCTATTTTAACCTATTTCCTTAATTATGTAAAGGGGAAAAATAGGATATTCTGTTTATTTTTCTATTAATAATAAAAATCTCTGTTTATAATTTCAATAGAAAAAAATATATTTTATAAACATAAATAATATTACTATATAACTACCATGAATACGACAAACTGATATCAATCAAAAAATTAAACATATACACTTTTCAAATAATATAAAAAGCGTATATGTTTTAATTAACTAATAATATTTTCGATAGTCTTATTGCTCTTTAGGCTGATAAAACCTGCCTAAAAGCTTTTGGGTTTTTATTTCGTTAATAAAAGCGTCCGGATCAATATCTTTTATAGCATGAATCACTTTCTTAGCCTGAGCTGAAGACACAATCGAATAAACTACATTTCTTTCACAATGCTCATACGAGCCTTCTCCCTCCAATATTGTAGCCCCATGCTTACTAACTTCGTAAATTGCTATACAGATTTCTCTCGGCTTAGTTGTAACAATAAAAAATGTACTTTGCTGAAATTTCTTATAAAGCAAATGCAGAACAGTAGTTGAGGCATATTGGAATATAATTGAATATAAAGCTTTCTCCCAGCCAAATATAAAGCCTGCTGCACAAATAATTACGGCATTGAATCCAAGAATAATATTAAAAGAATCTATTCCGCGTTTCTCTGATAAAAAAATAGATATAAAGTCGGTTCCGCCTGAAGTAGCGCCTGCATTTAAACATATACCAATAGCAAGACCGTTTATTATTCCCCCAAAAATACTGATAAGCAGAATATCTTCAGTAAGAATATAGCTTGGTATCAAATCAGTAAAAATGCTGTTAAGAATAATCATAAGACATGAATAGAGCGTAAATCTTTTTCCAATAAATCGGAAACCTATGTAAACCGGAATTGAATTCAGAAAAATATTAACTACGCTGAACGGTAATGTAATATCCAATAACAATTTAAATATTCTCTGTATCAATATTGTAAGTCCTGTTACGCCGCCAGGATACAATCCACCTGTATTAACAAACGTTTTAGTATTAAGCGCCATTAAAAAAGCTGAAATTATAACCGTTATTAATATTATAAATTGCTTTTTTATGGATTTCTGCATCTTATTCATATTGACACCTATAATAATTTATTAATTGAGATTTAATATACATGTTTTATTTCCGCTCCGAACGGCATTAAAGCAAGCTTAGCTAATTTAAACATTTGCTTTCCGAATGGAATACCTATAATTGTTATACACAGTATAAGACCCAAGCATATATACCCGACCGCCATTGGAATGCCACTGAGTATCAGCCATAATATATTTACAATCAAAGAAACGGCTCCTCCTCCGTAGATAACTTCCTTTCCAAAAGGAAAAAATGCAAGAGATGCAAATTTAAAGCACTGCAACCCTATTGGAATTCCTATAATAGTAATACACCAAAGACAGCCGGCAATAATCCAACCGCACCCGCTGATTATTCCTCCGAAAATAAACCATAAAATATTTCCTATAAATCTCATGTTTATCTCCCTAAATTAAAACAAATGTATACTGATTTCTTTAGCATAGTATATACTATAATTATCGTTGTGTCAACTCCCGAATAAAAAATTTCATCAGCAAATTAATTTTTATTTAGAATATCTTTTATATCACCTTTCTAAAAGAGAAGCTTTAATTGTTAAAGGATTATTTAAATATATCCTAATATAAGTTATCAATACATGCAATTGCAATCAGCGCCCTTGGAACAGTTTTACCGATTATCTATAAACCGAATCGGTATGTGTGTTCTGTGCCATTACTCCTACCAATTTATGCGGAACATAGGGCTGCTCCAAATATTCTATTTCACTATCCTTTAAAACAAGATCTATAGCTTTTACAGCGCTTTCAATATGTTGCAGCTTAGTTGCCCCAACCACCGGAGCTGTCGACTTTGTAAGCAGCCATGCCAAAGAAATTTCCGTCATAGATACATTTCTCCTTTCAGCAAGCTCTGCTATCCGGTCAATAATTTGCTTATCTTGCTGAGCAGTCCCTTCATATTTAAGACGTGCGTAGTCGTCCTCGGCAAGTCTTTTTGATGTTTCACCGGAACGCTTTGCCAACCTTCCTCCCGCAAGTGCACTATACGGCGTCAAAGCTATATTATCCTCTTTACATAGCTTAACCATTTCTCTCTCTTCTTCACGGAAAATAAGATTATAGTGCCCCTGAACCGAAATAAATTTTGCAAAGCCTTCTTTTTCAGCTAATGAATTTGCCTTAGCAAGCTGATAAGCGAAGCAATTTGAAATACCAATATAGCGTACCTTTCCTGAATTGATTAAATTGTTAAGTCCCTCCATAATATCATAAAGCGGCGTCTGATAATCCCACATATGACAGATATACAAATCTACATAATCCATACGTAAATTTTTAAGACTTTTTTCAAGCATATTTTTAATATGCCGAATGCCGCTGACGCCGGAATCAATTTCCTCATTTGTTCTCGGAAGAAATTTAGTTGCAACAACTACCTCGTCGCGTTTTGCAAAATCACGCAAAGCACGCCCTAAATATTGCTCGCTCGTACCATTCTGATATGCGATAGCTGTATCAAAGAAATTTACGCCTAAGTCAAGTCCTTGCTTAATAATTTCACGGGAATGCTCCTCATCAATTGTCCATGAATGCTGACCGTTTCCCGCTTCTCCAAATCCCATGCACCCCATACAAATACGTGACACATTCAAATCAGATGATCCAAGCTTTATATATTTCATTTTATTACTCCATTCTAAGAGATTTCACTTTTCAGTAAATAACCGAAAATATTATTTTATTGCTTACTGAGGTATAACATTAAAGCAAATTTATAATACTATTTAACAATTTAAAAAGCTTCTTTTAAAATATTTAAAACATCTTCAGAGGTCAGAATCTTATAGCCTCCACCCAAAACAGTTGAATCAGCAATTTTCGGCAGCATCTCTTTTGTCGCCCCAAGTTCCCGCAAAGTTCTCGGAAGTCCAAGAGTTTCAATAAAATCAGATAAACTTTCAATTCCCGCTAAAGCCGCCTGCTCTTTAGTCATGCCGACAGTATTTATTCCCCAAACGTTTTTTGCAAAACGAACAAATTTATCTATTCCATATGAACAAATATATTTATAATAAGGAACAGAAATTGCAGCAAGACCAGCTCCATGCGCGCAGTCGGTATAAGCGCCAAGCTGATGCTCTATCATATGAACCTCCCAATCCTGTTCTTTTGAAACGCCGGTAATAGTGTTCAGTCCTATTGCCGCGCACCACATTATATTGCTTCTGGCTTCATAGTCCTGAGGATTTTCAAGCGCTATCGCCGTACTGTTAATTAGAGATCTCATAATTCCCTCAAGAACGTAATCTGTTGTATTATCATCATTACCGGAAAAATACTGCTCCATCAAATGCGACATCGTGTCAAAAATACCGCTGACCATTTGATATTTTGGAACTGTAAAAGTAAATTCGGGATTTAGAATAGAAAATTTAGGATTTACATTCGACGGGAACACTCTACCATTTTTCAGCATTTCGTCTTCGTTTGTAATAACCGATCCGCCGTTCATTTCAGAACCTGTTCCCGCCATAGTAAGAATACTTCCTACAGGCACGATTTCATTATTAACTTCATCAAAATTTATCCAGTACCTTTGCCATGGATCGCCTTTACAGTATGCTGAAACTGAAATTCCCTTTGCACAGTCAATAACAGAGCCGCCTCCAACTGCCAAAATTAAGTTTACATTGTTTTCCTTTACAAGTCTGGAACCCTCCGTTAGCTGAGCATAGGTCGGATTTGATTTAATGCCCGGAAGTTCCACAATTCTTTTTCCGGCAGATTGTAAGATTTTCAATACCTTGTCATATAAGCCGGATTTCTTTACCGAACCTTTTCCATAAATCAGCAGAACAGTATCTCCATAGCTTGCAAGCTCTTCATAAAGGTTATCAAGAGAATTCCTTCCAAAATAAATTTTCGTGGGATTATAATAACTAAAATCAAATTTCATATAATTACGCTCCTTTACTTATTTAAGATTATTTTCTATCCATGCAGCCATATCTTTTTCAGCGGTTTTTCCTCCGCCCTCATAGGCTGTATGCATAGGCATTATTTGCGCTCCGCTGCAAAGCTTTTCTATATCACTGTCGCAATGTCCCTTACCTCCACCACCGTGTGTGGAAAACGGCATAATCGTCTTTCCTTTGAAATCCTGTTCATTTAGGAATGAAGCAAGCGGCGGCGCCATTGTTCCCCACCAAATCGGAGTTCCGATATAAATGGTATCAAACCTTGTCAAATCATAGTCCGATGTTTTTATAGAAGGTAAATACCCATCTTGTATTTCCTTCTTGGCCTGTACTACAACGGTATTATAATTATCAGAATAAGGCGTTGTCGGATTTATTTCAAGCAGCGCTGCCCCGGTCAAATTCGATATTATTTCTGCCATTGCTTTTGTATGACCGGCCCACGTATAGTAAATTACAATACTTTTATTCATAATATTATCCTCACTTTAATCGGTTATATTCGTCGTTGGAAACCGGCTCACACCATTCATTACTGACATTCTCACCCGGAATTTCAATAGCTATATGCGAAAACCACGAATCTGCTTTTGCTCCATGCCAGTGTTTTACTTCAGGCGGAATGGTAATTACCATTCCCGCTTTTAAACTTACAGCGGACTTTCCTGCTTCCTGGTACCAGCCTTCTCCGGCAGTACAAATCAAAAGCTGCCCTCCCCCCTTATATGCATGATGAATATGCCAGTTATTACGGCATCCGAGTTCAAAAGTCACATTTGCCAAAAATAATGGGCATTTCTCAGAATCGGTCAGAGGCTTAAGAAAAGAACTGCCGATAAAATATTTTGCGAAGCTTTCGTTGGGCAATCCGATTCCGAATATATTAGCATGATCAAATTATCTCTTATTCATTAGTTTCATTATTATACCTCCCTTTTTATTTTGTATCTGAGATAATCCAGTATTTCTAACTGCTTTTCCTTAAAATGAATTTCATCCAGCATACCGTTTCTTTTTTCATTGAGAATCCGCATACGTTCGCTGTCGGCGGTGCTTCCTGCCAAAACCAGCTTCATATAGACTTGAACATCTTCACTTGTGAATCCAATATCATGCAACGTCATAATTAAACTAAGTCGTTCCAGATCTCGGTCATCATATTCCCATATATCCATTACTTCCCTTAAAGCACCGCACAGATTCCAGCTTTCATATTCGTCCAGAATTTCAATGGGAATATGATATTTTTCTGCGGTTTCTTTTTTAGTCATAAAAATCCCCCTCAAATGAAAAACAGGTGTTCCGCCAGGAACACCTATAGTATACCACTTATGTATAAAAATGTAAAATACTTATATTGTATTATTAGATATGCCTTTAAGGTATTTCTTTGCATGATCAATAAATGCAGCAGTCGCAGCAGAATATGTCTGATCCTTTTTCCATGCCAATACCGTTTCAGTTTCCATAGCTGGAAATAAGGGAATAAACCTCAGTCCGTCATAGGTACAGTTAAGCTGTATACAAATTACAACTCCGATATTGCTGGCTGCAAGCATTGCTTCATTGTATAAGAGATTACCCCTTGCTGCAATTTCAACGCTTTGCGCATAACTTCCCAGCCACTTTGTAAGCTTGCTCTGCGGAAATTCGCCTGCCGACATAATTAATGGAATATTTTTAAGATCCTCAGGACATATCTGTTCCTTATGTGCAAGCTCAGAATCTTTACATACCAACACTCCCCATCTTTCCTTAACAGGCATCGATACAAATTCATATTTACATATGTCTACTGCGTCAAGCATAAGTCCTATATCCAATAGGCCTCTCTCTATATAATCCTTTACGTTGCTTTCATTTCCGCTGTAAATTTCAAAAGTAACCAGCGGATATGCTTTGTGAAAAGAGGCAATAATTTCTGATAAATATTTTGTGGATAAAAATTCTCCACTCCCAATTGTTATTTCGCCGCTGATTTCTGTTTCACGGCATAAAAAATCTCGTTTAGTTTTTTCAGCAAGACTTATCATTTCTTGTGCACGTCTTCTGAGCATCATGCCGTCTTCTGTCAGTACTATATTATGGTTTTTTCTTATAAACAGCCTGACTCCTAATTCTTCCTCAAGCTGAGCTAACTGTCTGGAAAGCGTCGGCTGAGTTATATGCAGAACTTGTGCTGCTTTGGTGATATTTTCCTCTCTGGCAACTATTAAAAAATATCTTAATACACGCAATTCCATGAGTATTTCCCTTCATATCAAACAGAGAATTAATTTCGGTCACAAAAAAATCCCAAGAAAATCATAGTATTTCTTGGGATTTACTAAAACGTCAGTAATCCTAAAAATATTTAAATAAATATATTTGTTATAATAAAAATTTCTGTATCTAATACAAAAAAATATTATGAATAATCATCCCGCACATTTTGATTTGCGATACTTTTATATAAATTGTTCTGTTTCAAATTTCTTTGGTCTTGACATAAGGTTATCCAACGCATCCTTAACGCTTCCATTATTAAACAATATTTCGTTTAACTGTTCCGTTATAGGCATTGAAACTCCTGTTTTACGAGCAAGTTCCAAAGCTACCTTACAGCAATTATATCCTTCTACAGTACCAACAATTTTTACAGCCTCCTGAGGACTTACACCCTGACCGATCAGTATTCCTGCCCGTCTGTTTCTGCTATGCATACTGGTACATGTAACAATAAGATCACCTATACCGGTAAGCCCTCCGAATGTTGAAGGAAGAGCGCCGAGAGCAACGCCTAATCTGCCTATTTCTGTAATACCGCGTGTCATTAGAGCAGCCTTAGTATTATCTCCATAATTCAAACCGTCGCATATACCCGCGCATAATGCAATTATATTCTTTAATGCTCCTCCTATTTCACAGCCGATAACGTCGTTATTTATATATATTCTAAATACATTGCTGCTCATTATATCCTGAACATACACTGCTGCATCATTGTTTTCCGAAGCGGCAACCACAGTTGTCGGAATACCTCTTGCAACCTCCTCTGCATGCGAAGGACCCGATAAAATCACAGCCGGAGCCTGAGGAACTTCCTCTTTTATAACGTCGCTTATGAGCTTTAGCGTACCGTTTTCAAGTCCCTTGCTTGTATTTACAACGATCATTTCAGGAGTAATATACGGAGAAGCTTTTTTTGCTACATCCCTGACATACGGCGAAGGTATTCCAAGCAAGACTATATCGCTTCCGTTTATGCATGAAATATCCGGATTTAAATTTATGCTGTCCGGTATTTTCACACCGGGAAGCTTTGACCTATGTTCACCGTCTTTTTTTATATCTTCTAATTCCTTTGAGAAAGCTGACCATACCGTTACTGTATGACCAAGCCGATTTAGCATAACCGCAAGACTCATTCCAAATCCTCCGGAGCCTAAAATAGTGAAATTTGCCAAGATGTCATTCCTCCCTTTTCTTTATTGAAAATCTGTTTTCAGTACCGTTCTTAAGTCTAGAAATATTTGATTTATGCATATAAATTATCAAAATACAAATAGGCAGCGTAAGCAATGTATGAATAATTGATATTTCAATTGAAATGCCTTCTATGAAATATCTCATTAAAAAAGTTACAATCGGACAGCATACTGAGGCGGTTATGGAAGATACCGAAACATAATGAGTTAAAATTAAAGTAACTGCAAAAATAAATATCAATATGCCAAATACGGCAGGATCAATTACCAGAAAAACTGAAACTCCTACTAATACTCCCTTTCCGCCCTTAAATCCATAATAAACTGGGAAAATATGTCCAATTACAGCAAATAAGCCGGCTATATATCCGATATATCTGATATCTCCGTCAAGACCAATTCCCGCGTCTAAAAGAGTACAAATAAATTTACAGATAAAAACGGCTATAACGCCTTTCAGGAGATCGCCGATAAGCGTAAACAACGCAGGCAGCTTACCAAAGCATCTCAGCGTATTAGTAAGACCTGCATTACCGCTTCCGAATTTTCTGATATCTTCGCCTTTAAGAAGCTTCACAGTTATGATTGATGAATTACAGCTTCCTAAAAGATATGATATAACGGCGGATATAAATATTGCGATAATATATTTAATCATATCAACCTCTTACTTGTCCTTATCATTACGTTCTCTGACTATAAATCTAACAGGTGTTCCGATCAGACCGAATGTCGATCTTATCTGATTTTCAAGATACCTTTGATAAGAAAAATGAAATAAATCAGAACGATTAACAAACGTTACGAAGGTCGGCGGATTCGTTGACGCCTGAGTCATATAATATATTTTAAGACGCCTTCCCTTATCGGACGGAGGCTGAACCCTTGTTGTAGCATATGAAAGTACGTCATTTAACATTCCTGTTGAGATACGCATTGAATTCTGTTCCTTAACATATTTTATCATTTCAAACAATTTGTTCAGACGCTGTCCGGTTTTGGCGGATATAAATAAAAAAGGAACATATGACATAAAGCTAAAATCATTTTCAAGCTTTGTCTGATATTCTTTCATAGTACTGCCTGTTTTATCAACAATATCCCACTTATTTACTGCTATTACGGACGCCTTGCCCTGTTCATGAGCATAACCGGCAATTTTTGAATCCTGCTCAGTAAATCCGGATTCCGCGTCTATTAAGATAACGCATACATCAGCTCTGTCTACCGCCATATAAGCTCGCAAAACACTGTAATACTCAATTTTTTCGTTTACCTTTGATTTTTTTCTTATTCCTGCGGTATCTATAAAAACGAATTTTCCGTATTCGTTTTCTATAACAGTATCGGTTGCGTCTCTTGTAGTGCCGGCAATATTTGAAACAATTGCTCTTTCCTCACCGGAGATTTTGTTGACAAGTGAAGATTTTCCAACGTTAGGCTTACCGATAACTGCTACTTTCACATATTCATCGTCATAATCTTCCGTTTTATCCTCTGGAAAAAACCTAAAAATCTCATCAAGCAAATCGCCGGTTCCATTTCCATGCTGAGATGAAATTGGAAATGGATCTCCGAGACCAAGGTTATAAAATTCATAAAGCTCGGCAGGAGGTTCGCCTATTGTATCACATTTATTAACTGCCAGCACAACAGGCTTGCCGCTTTTCAAAAGCATATTAGCAACGTCATGATCGCTTGCTGTCACACCGCACCTGATATCAGTGACAAGTACTATTACATCAGCTCTTTCAATTGCAATTTCCGCCTGCCTTCTCATTTGAGACAGAATTACGTCGTCGGTATAAGATTCAATACCACCTGTATCCACGACCATAAATTCTCTTGAACGCCATTCGCATTTCGAATAAATTCTGTCTCTTGTAACCCCGGGAGTGTCCTCAACTATTGAAAGACGCTTACCTATTAGTTTATTAAAAAGCGTTGATTTTCCCACGTTTGGACGACCAACAACAGCGACAACCGGCAAAGACATTTTATTCATCTCCCCTCTTTTTAATATAAAATATATTTATTTTGAATCTATAGATTATTATGTGCAAATTCAAAATTATAATATCACAATCGTCTCTGATAAATTTGCAGATAAAAAAAAGAGAAGGAATTATCGCTCCTCCTCTCCTCCTTACAAAGCGTTATTCAGCATCCATCTTGATAACTTCAACGCCCTTGTAGAATCCACAATTTTTGCAAACCTTATGTGAAGCTTTTAATTCACCGCAATTATCGCATCTGCTTAATGCAGGCGCATTAAGCTTCCATACTGCTGAACGCCTTTTATCGCGTCTCGCTTTGGAAGTTTTTCTCTTTGGTACAGCCATTCCGGCACCTCCTTAAAGCTATTAAGCTCATTTATTTTGGCAATTACACTCAGATTCGTTACGGTCGCAGCCGCATACAGGACATAGCCCCACACAGTCGTCACGGCAAAGTAGTTTAGTAGGCACCGATAAAATCAAATCTGAAAGAGCAATTTCATCTACGTCAACCTTATCATTTTCTGCAATAATATATTCATCATTATCAGAATTGACAGTTTTTACGACTATACGCTTAAATTCAAATGAATAATCTCTCTTCATTTCCTTAAGACATCTGTCGCAGACGATATTTAATGTAAACTTTACGGAATAATCCATATGGACAACATCGGCACGGTTATAAAAGCTGCCTGACACAAGTACGTTTCCATCAAGCATATAACTATTATTGTCGGGAAACGCTGAGCAAGGAATATAATAATTAAATTCTTTGCTGCAAGCCGTAGTACTAAAAACCTGCCTAAGATCTGCTACCATAATAAACCCCTTTAAGCATCACAAATTATATTATATATAATATAATTCAAATTGTCAATAGTTTTTTTATTAATCGGCAAATTTTGTAACACTTGCAGGCATATCGGCATTATCGGCAGATACTGTAAATACTACCTGTGTATCATCACCTGTAAGCTTGTCCAGCTTTTCAAGCATAATGCCGAATTCATCAAGATCAGAACCGCCGATTTTCAAAATAGAATCCACAAAGATTTCCTTTATATCATAATTTCCGGCAAGCATTCCGGCAACAAAGCCGTAAAATGTATCATATCCAGATATACTGAAACGTTCAGCATCAACTAATCTTACCTTATAGCTAATATCGTATGTAAGCTTAGCGCCTTTTTCTATACATATAAGATCGCCGTTTGTTGATTTAACCGCTTCATTGATCATATCAATAAGAACCTTGGTTTTTCCCGTACCTTTTTTACCTGTTATCAATTTAATCATTTATAAACTCCTTCTGTCAAATGAATGACTTAAAAATTCCTGGTATTTAATAACGCTTTATTTATAGCTTATTTCAATTTAGCTTCAAGAGCTTCCTTACGATCCTCGTATCCCGGTTTGCCGAGAAGAGCAAACATATTTGATTTATAGCTTTCAACTCCAGGCTGGTTAAACGGATTAACGCCTAAGATGTAGCCGGAAACTGCACACGCTTTTTCAAAGAAATAAATCATATATCCGAGATTTTCCTCATCAACTTTATCAAGCTCAAGAATAATATTTGGAACTCCGCCTTCTGTATGTGCCAATACCGTTCCTTCAAGCGCTTTTCTATTTACTACGGACATATTCTGATTAGTCAGGAAATTGAGTCCGTCAAGGTTTTCAGAATCATTTTCAAGAAAAATATCCTGTTTTGGATTCTTTATATCTACTACAGTTTCAAACATAATCCTTGAACCGTCCTGAATAAACTGGCCCATCGAATGCAGATCTGTAGAAAATACAACGGATGAAGGAAATATTCCCTTATTATCCTTACCTTCGCTTTCACCAAAAAGCTGCTTGTACCATTCGGACATCATGCAAAATGCAGGATCATAGGAAACCATCAGTTCAACTGATTTACCTTTGCGGTAAAGAATATTTCTCAGAGCCGCATATTTATAGCAATCATTATTGTCAAAATCCGCCTTGAAATCCTCTCTAGCCTTAGCGGCGCCTTTCATAAGATTGTCAATGTCACAGCCGGCTACCGCAATCGGAAGAAGACCAACGGCAGTTAAAACAGAAAAACGTCCGCCCACATCGTCCGGAATCACAAAAGTTTCATAGCCCTCAGCGTCCGCAAGATTTTTAAGCGTGCCCTTTGACTTATCAGTTGTACAGAAAATACGCTCTTTTGCTCCGTCACGACCGTATTTATCCTCAATAAGCTTTTTAAAAATCCGAAAAGCGAGAGCCGGCTCGGTTGTAGTACCGGATTTAGATATCACATTAACCGTAATATCTTTACCTTCGCAGATTGAAAGCACTTCATTAAGATATGTAGGATTAATATTATTTCCTACATAATAGATATCGGGCGTATCTTTTTTCATGTTATTATAAAAAGGGGATTTAAGAAACTCTATTGCAGCCCTTGCTCCTAAATATGAGCCTCCGATGCCTATAACAATCAACACATCAGAATTCGATTGGATTCTTTCCGCAGCGGCCTTAATCCTTGTAAATTCCTCTTTATCATAATCTACCGGCAGATCAAGCCAGCCTAAAAAGTCATTTCCAAGACCTGTTTTGTCATGAAGAACCTTTGCAGCAGATTCCACCTGTGATTTTATACCGGTCATTTCATCATCATTAACAAATTTTCCGACATACTTACTGTTCAACTTTAATGACATTATAAGTTTTCCTCCAGACAATAATGAAAAAAGCCGACAAGGCATATTTCTCATTTCATATTCTTACAGTTAACATTTTACTATATTTCGGTACGCTTTTCAAGACAAAACTGTATTCTTGTTGATTAGGAACAATTTTTATAAAAACTATTTGTATAAATTGTGCAAAAAAATGTCAATCGCAGACACAAATGTTATTTTTTTTACATCCGATTCCGCTATAAGCGCTGTTTCATAAAGAAGAGTATCGCCGTTATAAAATCCTACTATTCCGATCTTCTGTCCTTTTTTTACAGGCGCTTCGAGATATTCCGGCATGAATACTACCGAGCTGATTTCTCCCCCGTTTTCCGGAACCACAATACCTTCAAGCCGTTCCGCAGTTATCCCAACGGCTCTGTCGAGACCTCCTCTGACGCTGATAGGCTTAATAAATTCTCCCGAAAATGACGGTATAGTTACTTTATACATTGAAAAACCATTAGATAACAGTTCCTTACCAACGGCAAAACGCCCGTCCTCATCTGATCCTCCCATAACAATTGCAATATATAATTTCCCGTTCCTCTCCGCCGCCAATGCAAGACAATACCCTGAAGCTTCAGTATGGGAAGCCTTCAGTCCGATCACGCCTTCATAGGTTCTGACAAGCCGATTTTCGTTTACAATCTCCGTCTGACCTCCCCGTACCCTATCTATCCATGTATTCATAATTTTATAAAGAAATTCATGCTTTAAAAGTTCCCGGCAAAGCAGCGCCATATCATATGGTGTAGAATATTGTCCTGCGCAGTCATATCCCGCCGGATTTTTAAAAACAGTATTTCTCATACCAAGCTCAAAAGCTCTGGCATTCATCATTCCGGTAAATTCCTCTTCATTGCCTCCGACGATTTCCGCAAGAGCAACGGAAGCGTCGTTTGCGTTTCCTATAATTACCGATTTAAGCAGCTCCTCAATAGTTATTTCTTCGCCCGGCATCAGCCAGACTACCGCTCCCGTCTGAGCGTTTGCATTAGAGCTTACTGTAACAACATCATTTATCGATAAACCGCCCGATTCAATTTCCTCAGCAGTAAGAAGCACTGTCATCAGTTTATTCAAGGTCCCCTGAGCTACTTTTTCATATCCTCCGTTATGCTGTAAAACAGTACCGGTTTCCCCTTCCATTAGCAGAGAAACCATATTATTATATTCTGTCGGCGTTTCTTCCTCAGCTAACGCAGAAACCGATAAACAAACAATAACAAAAATGGCAATTACGGCGGATAATATTCTTTTTTTCATAAACAGCTCCATATATTATAATTTCAGTTATTTAAATATATGCTGCTGAATAAAAATTGATTCTCAATCAGATCTGTTAGCCCTTTTCCTGATTTTATTGTCATACATTTCCTTATCTGCTATATCGACAAGTTCCTTAAGCGTAGTACATTCATCTATAAAGCCGCAATAAACACCTATACTTGCCTCGACTTTGTATGGCTTATTCGACGATTCATTATATCTCCTGAAAAATCCATTAATCGCTTCAATGTAGCCGTTTACTATATTTTCATTATAATTTCCGCAGCCGATAACAACAAACTCGTCACCGCCGGTTCTGGCGCAGATTTCATTATTTATACAGCTTGTATTAAGTGCGTTGGCCGTTACGGCAATAGCATTATCTCCCTCGCTGTGACCGTAAGTATCATTTATCATTTTAAGCCTGTCCAAATCTGCCGCAAGAATAAACATCTTTTTATTATTCTTTCGGGCTTTGTCTATAATTTCTTCCGAATATTGATCAAATCCCTTTCTGTTAAAAATACCTGTCAGCGCGTCGCGGACAGAAGTCATAAATAATCGCTGATTAATAGTTTTCAGGCAATTCTGAACCCTGATAAATTCCAACGCATTATTAACATTTTTTGTCCACGACCTATAAAGTTTATCATAGGACATCAATTTACTGCCGTATGAAAGCGCTTCATAGCCGAAACAACGGTCGTTAAAATGAATTGGAATAAAATAAAAAGCAGCGGGGGTTTCTCTTTCCTGCCACAAAGCCGGCAGCATAACAGCTTTATCAAACTGTATATTTGCGTCCTTACGCTCGGTTCCGGATTTCCAGAGCTTGATATTCATCGCATTTGTATAACCGGTTCGTAGATAATTATTTTCCCTGAAATCATAATCAGTCATTTCATCCCAGTTGTAACACAAACAAAGATAATAGTTTTCCATACCGCTGATAAGATAAGTAAAATTATCAAGCTTGTCTATACATTCGTCTAAATCAGAAGTATTGGTCAGAGCTTCCGCCATGTTGCTGCCCTCGTACATAGCCTCATACTGCTGTTTAGTTTTTATTTCTCTTTTGCGTTTTACCATTAGCTCTTTGCTGTTTTTTCCGCAGCCGCAGCTTTGACCTGTTATGACGTACCCCAAATCGGAAGTAGATAACTCGCAGTCGGTTCCCGTCATTAATCTCCACAGTTTCTGAACAGTTCTTGCGCCAAGATTATGATTAGGCGCCGCATAGCTAGCTATTGACGGAACGTTGTCAAGGGCCTCCTGCATAAAATCGTAACCTGATACGGCGACGTCCTCAGGTACGTTTATCCCGTTATCTGTCAGGGTATTGCACAAATTAATAGCCATCCAGTCATTTGCGCATACAACCGCTTCAGGTTTTTCGATCCTTCCTTCAATTATTTCGTGTGCAAGCCCAACAGCCGCATTTTCCCAGAAATCGCCATATCTTATATATTTTTTATCAATCTTAAGACCATGCTTTTTCATTGAATTAATATATCCATTAAGTCTTTCTTCCGATTGTATCAGACCTTCAGGACCAGTAAGACAAAATATTCTTTTATAATCATGAACCTCTATAAAATGATCCACAAGTCTTTCGAACGCTTCTGCGTCCGAAGCCAAAACACTCGGAAAAATATCGCTTTCATGATCCATACATACAACCGGCTTTCCGCAGTCAATTAAAATCTTATCAAGTCTTGACTTCAGCGCCGGATTACAGATTATTCCCGGAACGTATATAACGCCGTCAATCAGATTATAATTAATAATTTCAAATATATTTTCCTCTCCACGCTGAAATGCGGTATCATTATCAGTATTCTGTATCATACTGAAAACAGAAACGTCCGTGTCAAGAAAAAAAGACTGCTCAAGTATACCTTTAAGCATATTAGCCTGATATTGCTCATGAATATCAAAAATGATAACTGCTATATGTTTTCGTTTTTCCATAACGATTGCACCCTCTGTTGTTATTTATAATATTATACTGAATTTCATAACCCCAAAAAAAGTTTTATTAAATTAACATTCTTCGGATATTTTTCATTGCAGGTAATAATTCAAACGCTATCATTTATAATAAGATAAAATTATATTAAACCATATTATACAATAATACTGAAATTATTTCAATAGTTTTAATAAATAAAAAAATATAACACATAATTTTATCCATGAATTTCAACGGAAAATTTTTATTTTTGTATATCATATCAGCATATCATTACTATAAAAACAGGAATTTTATAAAATTTATAAAAAATACGAAAAAATTTCATAAATATCTTGATTTTTTATATAATATGGGTTATAATGTGAATAAGTTAAATAACACAACTCAATTTTCAATTCAGGGGAATTCATTCAGATGAACAATAAAAAATACTATATAGCTATCTCTCCTATTCTTGTGATAATCGTTATGTGTATTTTTTACGCCCTGTACGAAATCTTTCCTTTCGGCAGTAAAACAGTCGCGTGGTGCGATTTAAAACAGCAAACAATACCGCTTCTTATGAACCTAAAGGATATTCTGGACGGTAAAACAAGCATGTTATACTCTGCCGCTTCCGGCGGCGGTATGAACTTCTGGGGCGTGTTTTTCTTTTTTCTTGCAAGTCCTTTCTATCTTGTTGTTAAATTTATAGAAAAGCATGATATAATATATCTGGTAAATATATTATTGATTTTAAAGCTTGCCGCGTCATCGTTAACAGCTTCGCTTTACCTTTCTTTAACGTGCAGAAATCTTAACAGAAAATACATTGTCTTATTAGGGCTTGTTTATGCTTTCTGCGGATACGGGCTAATGTATTATCAAACACTGGTTTGGCTTGATATAATGTATTTATTTCCATTGCTTGTTTTATCTGTAGATAAGCTCTGCATCAACAAAAAGCCTTATTTGTTTATTTTCCTATTAACTGCTTCTATTACCGTAAATTATTATTTATCATTTATGATAATTATTTATCTAATGATTTCTGTTCCTTTGTATATAATTATTCAGTGCCGATCCGATGAAAGAAAAAAGGTTTCCCTGCTGTTTATAGTTTCCATGCTGATATGCGCTTTGATAACATCGCCGGTTTGGTTGTGTTCTCTGCTTCAAATACAAAAATCCGCAAGAGGATTAAGCAACTTATCGTCGTTTATGTATCAATCCTTTTTTGAATCCATAAAAGATAAATTATGCGTTATCGGAGCAGGAGCATTTTTATTTGCCATACTGATTTATTTGATAAAAAGCCCGCTTCTCAAAAAAAATAAAGTCAAATATAATATTTTACTTCTTGGATTTTTATTAATACCTGTTATTATAGATCCTGTTAACAAAATGTGGCATGCAGGCGGATATCAGAGCTTTCCTATGAGGTTTGGTTATATAACTGTTTTTACAATGATTGTTCTTGCTTCGCAGGCGCTTGAAAATCTTTCTGAAAATAAAAGATATTCTGTTTTTTACAGCTTATTTGCTATTGCTGTATTGCTGACTTTTATTTCGATAGCAATTTATATTGCAAAAAACAAAAAGGATATCCTTTCTGCTTATGCAGATTCGCTTTGGATATCTGACGATTTATTCAAGACTCTTGCCGGATTATTTTTATTAGCTTTCTTTATTTATTTTATTTTCATTTTACTGCTTAGAAAAAATATGATAAGCGCTAAAATATTTTTTATTCTGATTTCAGGAATGCTTTTGACAGAATCCTTCGTAAATTTATCAGTTTATGTGGGAAACGCTTCTAATAACGACAAATTGTTCGAACGTACAGTCAACCTTGAAAATAAGATTGAAAACGAACAATATTACCGTGTAAAATCAGAAAAGAAATACGTTCATGTAAACATGATAGGAGCATTAGGACTTAATTCATATGCTCATTATACTTCTCTAACTCCTGAGGATTATATGTTCGCTATGAAAAAGCTTGGATATTCTTCCTATTGGATGGAGGTAGGCGCTAACGGCGGTACAGTTTTAACGGACGCTTTATTGGGGATAAAATACTCCATAGGCGCAGGATATGATTTTAAATCATATCAGAATAATCTGAATATTAACGATATTCTCGGAGCAGCAGAAAATGAAATATGCTTTCCTGCCGGCATTATTTCTCAGACTAATCCTAATTATTCGGCAGAATTTAATTTTACCGACAGATTCAGTGTTCAAAAACAAATAGCTGAAACGCTTCTCGGAAACGATGAAATGCTTATAAAATATTATATATCAAGTATTTCTGACGGTGAGATGAAGTATTCCGACGGAAAATATAATATAAAGGCAAGCAATCCTGAAACGGGACGCTGTAGATTAAATTATAATTTTAAAGTTCGGGGACATCAGACACTTTATTTTGATTTATTTGATAATCTCGGGAATAATTTATATGAGCCGATTTATGACTCTGTTAAAATAACTGTCAACGGAGTATGCATTTCACCCAGTTATCCGGATAAAAAAAATAACGGTTTACTTGATATTGGCGAATATGAAAATGAAAATGTAGATATTACAGTTACGCTTTTAAAGGATATATCCGCAAAATCATTCGGGGTTTTCGGAATAGATATAGACAAACTGAAAAACGTATCTAACGATATAAAAACAGCGGAGCCAAACTTAAATGGAAATGAAATTACAGTTATGTGTTCAGGTTCCAAAAATGAATATTTATATCTTGCCGTTCCATGGGACAGCGGTTTGACAGCTTATCTGAACGGCAGTAAAACCAGACTTTATAAGGTTAATGACAGCTTCTGTGCAATTAAGCTACAGGACGGAAAAAACAGCATAAGGATAAAATTCCGTCCTGAAGGATTGACAATATCAATAATTTTTATGACTATCGGTATATTGCTTGCATTTCTTATATTTTCACATACTAAAATTGCTGAAAACAAAAGAGCGGGTAAAGTATCATTCATGTTATGCAAAATAGGTCTCTTTTCCGTTATATTGCTGATTTATATAATACCGGTTATAGTTTATTGTTCAGGTTTAATTATAAGGCTTGGAGTGTGATTAACTTTTGTCATCAACAATATTGCATCAGGCAGTTATAATGCTGTTTTTGATTATAGTAGGTATATTATGTCACAGGATCGGTATAATTTCAGAAAAGGGTTCAAGAGAACTTTCAAAGCTTGTTCTTAATATAGTAAATCCTGTAGTTATCTTTTTGGCTTATCAGACAGATTTCAAGGCTGAGCTGATAAAAGGTTTTGTCAGCGCTTTGATTCTTTCTGTAATTGCATATATAATAGCCATAGCGGTTTCGTATTTCCTTATTAGGAGAAAAAAAGAAAGCGAAACCGATATAGAGCGCTTTTCATGTATTTATTCAAATTGCGCGTTTATGGGAATACCTTTAATACAGTCAATTATGGGTTACGAGGGGGTGTTTTATCTTACCGCTTTTCTGACTGTATTCAATATTCTTGTTTGGACTCATGGAGTGATACAGATATCCGGAATTAAAAGCTTCAAATTCATTATTGAAGCCTTTACCTCTCCAGCCATTATAGCCGTCGCTTTAGGACTTATTCTTTTCATAGCGAGGCTCAGGCTGCCGGCGCTGTTAATTGATTCCCTTGAATTCATCAGCGCAATGAATACACCGCTGGCTATGATTGTTGCAGGTGCAACAATCGCAAGAACTAACATAATAAATGCTCTTAAAAATCCAAGAATTTATTATGTAACAGCTTTAACCCTTGTCATAATACCTCTAATTATCGGGGGTTTCTTCCGGCTTATTCCTATGAACGAGCCGTCTGAATTAGCTGTATTAATTGCCATGTCCGCTCCGGCGGCTGCAATGTGTACGATGCAATGTCTGAATTATAGTAAAAATTCTATCTATGCTTCAGAAATATTTGCTGTTACCACATTGCTTTCAACATTGACCATGCCTATGATAGTTTATATTTATAAACTATAGGTCTTCAATTCTATTTTATAAAAAGGATGGTAAAAATTATGGAATATCAGGGTATCAGTAAACTCGATTTAAAAAGAAGAAACAGAATGCAGATTCTGAAAGTAATTAAAGAATGCGGTCCAATTTCCAGAGTAGATATTGCCAGCGCGTTGGAAATAACAAGAGCCGCCGTTACTATAATAACTAACGAAATGATCGAGGAGGGTGTTTTGTACGAAGTCGGAGAAGCGCCGGTTTCTCTTGAAAATCTGCAAAAGGGCAGAAGGAAAATACTTATTGATATTGATTCAAATTTCAAATTCGCCGTCGGCGCGTCAATCAGCGAAAACGGTGTCAGTGTCGGACTTTCTAATCTGAAGCCTGAAGTATTGGATAAAAATTTCTTGGATATTTCCGAGGAAACAACTTACGAGGAAATAGTTGATTTTATTGTAAACGAAACAAAAAGAATGCTACAGAACAGTTGTCTCGATCTTTCAAAAATTCTCGGACTGGGAATAAGCGTACAGCCTGAATTATGCAGTAAAATGAAAGTTTACTTTAAAGACGGAAAACTTGATTTTACTAATCTTACGGAAACCTTTACCAAGGAACTAAATATGCCGGTTGTATGCATGAATTCAATCAGCGCTTTGGCTTTAGCAAATCAGGAAACAAATATAGAAGACAGATCAGGTAATTACTTGTTTATTAAATTTGGAAAAAATATAAATGCATCTATTCTTTTGGAAAACGAAGTTATGCACGAATATTTAAATCATACTAACCAAATTGAACGAGCAATTTGCAAGCCTAACGGCAAAAAGCTCGATGGATATCCAGACGGCTCGGTTAAAGCTGAGCTTACAAGAGACGCTGTTATTGCAAAATATGCTGCAATATTATCTAAGGAAGAAACGCCTATATTATGGGAAGCTACTGAAGGAGACATTAATAATATCAATTATAAAACAATTACTGCCGCTGCCTCTAAGGGAGAAGCCAAGGTACTTGAAGTTTTAAATGGTATTATTGAATGTATGGCTATTTTGATAAATAATATTTCAACAGTTTTATTCGCCAAATTTGTAGTTCTGCATGGATTTTTTATGAACGAATGGTTATTTGATTATTTTAAAAATTATATTTCAGATTTCTGCGGCGAAGATATTGCAAAGAAAATTAAAATCAGCCGCGCTGAAAACAAGTTCGAATTTACCAGCGGCTGCGCTATTTCAATTTATGAATACTTTTATAAAAAAGGCGGTATCTGATAAAAATCCGGTGATAAACTCACCGGATTTTTTCATAAATAAAAAAACTGCGAATTAAATTATCAGCCGTTTTAGTGTTAAAAAAAACTACAAAAATATTTTCATGAATGCAATCAAAAACAATACTGCTTAATTTAAAATCAGCTTATTTTTCATATTAAAACCACACTTTATTTCAATTCATTCAAGTATACTATAACAAAATCCAAATGTCAAACTAAGGTTTTATTGCAATTTTCTACAATTTATAGTATAATAAAAACAGTACTAAATTATATTCTAAGGAGAACTAATTTGAACAGAATATTTTGCATTGTAGGAAAAAGCGGTTCCGGCAAGGATACAATTTATAATAAAATTATCAATCAATATAAAACAAAATTGATTCCGGTCATACCATTTACTACGCGTCCTAAAAGAGCAGATGAAAAAAACGGTGTTAATTATTTTTTTGTAAGCAAGGCGCAAATGAATGATTATGCAAAAAACAATAAAATTATTGAAAAGCGTCAATATAATACTATACAGGGGGTATGGGATTATTTTACATTAAAATTCGATGTAACTGATAATAACGATTATATACTTATTACAACCTTAGAAGGAGCCCACGGCATAATAAAAGAATATGGTTCAGAAACAGTACATATAATTTACTTATACCTTGACGACAAGGAAAGATTAATACGATGTATTAACCGAGAAGCAGTCCAGGAAAATCCTGACTATACTGAAATATGCAGAAGATTTATAGCGGATCAGCATGATTTCTCTGATGAAAACCTTAGAAGATTTAAAAACATACACTATATAAATACATATAATAAATTAAATGATTGTCTTGATCAATGGAATAAAATTTATGATAAATAATTTTTTAATATTCTTCTGGTATTTTTAAAAATTTTCATATTTTTACACTTGACATTTAGAATCAAAAGACATATAATATAAGCATAAAATTAAATAGAGGTGATAAAATGGTTAAAGCTGTCGGTTCAAAAAAAAATTTACTTGAACTGCCTTTTTACAGCTATATTTCCGATATATTTGAAAATGAAGAAATTCAGAAGCTTGGTAAGTTTACTCATCATATATATACAACAAGATTGCAGCATAGTCTGAATGTTTCTTATTATAATTATTTGATATGTAAATTCTTTAGATTAAACGCCGTTGCTGCGGCCAGAGCAGGTCTGATGCACGATATGTTTTATTATAATCGTAAAGAATATATAAAAGAAAACGGTGAAAAATCGCATAATTCAAGGCATCCAAAAATTGCGGTTGAAAATGCAAGGGAACATTTTTATATTGACTCTCTTGAAAGTGACATTATTGAAAAGCATATGTGGCCGGCAACCATAAAACTGCCAAAATACAAGGAAAGCTATGTTATAGTTGTTGTTGATAAATACTGCGCTATACTTGAATTGCTTTCGCCGAAATATCAAAAAATAAGAAATAGATTCAGAAAATCATAATAAACATAAACCCGGATTTTAACTTAATCCGGGTTTATTTTAATAATAACATGATTTTGCATAAAAAAGTTTAAAAAAAGCATGAACAAACTGTTCATGCATTTTTTATTTAAGAAATAAATGATTGAAAAGCTCTGTAAGTCATATATACATCAATTTTTGCAACGGTTTCAAATGGAGCATGCATAGACAATACAGGCACTCCCACGTCTATAGTATCAACATTCAGATTAGCAATATATGCGGCAACAGTTCCACCGCCGCCCATATCTACCTTTCCAAGCTCTCCTGTCTGCCAGATAACCTTGTTATCATCCAATAACTTTCTTATTTTACCTACAAACTCTGCGGACGCGTCTGATGTACCGGATTTTCCTCTCGAACCGGTAAACTTTGTTACAACAACTCCGTAATTAATAAACGCGCAGTTTCTTTTATCCATAACATCAGGAAAAGTAGGATCAAACGCAGCATTTACATCAGCAGACATACATTCAGAATTTGATAGTACGTCTCTTCCCTCTGCTCCGAATGCTGAGGCAAGATCCGCAATAAAATACTTCAGATATGCGGACTGAAGTCCCGTATTTCCGTCGCTGCCGGTTTCCTCTTTATCTGTTAGGATAGTAACAGCCGTATATTTTGGATTTTTGCATTTTACAGAAGCCATTAAAGCCGTATAAGCGCAAACTCTGTCATCGTGACCGTAAGCTCCAATCATGCTTCTGTCAAAACCAATATCCTTTGCCTTGAAAGCGGGTACTGCTTCAAGCTCTGCCGAGAGAAAATCATCTTCAACAATACCGTACTTTTCGTTAAGAATCTGCATTATATTAAGCTTTACAGCATCGCTTATGCCGTCCTCCTTAAAAGGTCTTGATCCTATAACAATATTAAGCTCCTCGCCCTTTATTCCCTGAGCAAGATTTCTTTTCATCTGGTCTGCGGCAAGATGAGGTAAAAGATCGTTTACACAAAATACCGGATCGTCCTCATCTTCTCCAATTATAACCTTTACCCTGCTGCCGTCCGCCTTTATGATAACACCGTGAAGAGACAACGGAATAACCGTCCACTGATATTTCTTTATTCCGCCGTAATAATGCGTCTTAAAAAGAGCCATTTCAGTATCTTCATAAAGAGGACGCTGCTTTAAATCAAGCCTCGGAGAATCTATATGCGCAGCGCAAAGCTTTACTCCCTTTTTTATGTCTTCACTTCCAATTACCGCTGTAATTATAGCCTTGCCTCGATTATTCCTGTAAATTTTATCTCCAGCTTTAAGCTTCATCCCCGGTTTAAATTCTACAAAACCGTTATCTTCAATAAGCTTTACCGCAAATTCCACAGCTTCCCTTTCAGTTTTAGCTGCGTCAAGAAACGCCTTATAGCCTTCGCAGAATTTATCGCACTTTTTAATCTCGTCGCTTTTCATTTTCAAATAAGCATTTTCCTTATTTGAAAGAAGAGTCTTCTGTAATTCTTTGCCTTCTGATTTTTCCTTACTCATAATAACCTCCGATTCAGCAATTATATTTATTATTATAATAGTCCCTTATTTTATCCGAAACTTCTTTGGCAACATCGAATAAATTTTCCATATTACCATTATTTTTAATAATAAAGTCAGAATTATTCCTGAAAAATTCTTCTTTAAGCTGAGAATCTATCCTATTCTGAGCAGATTCACGACTTATTGAATCTCTTTCCATTATTCTTTTAATCCTTAAATCCTCGCGGGAAATAACAGATATTATAAGCTCACAGAAATCATCTGTGCGGCTTTCAAATAAAGTTGGAGCGTCAAGAAGTATCAGCTTATGCCCCTTATTAGAACATCTGCGTATAGTCTCTAAAATCTCCGAGGTTATATAAGGATATGTAACAGAATTTAGCAATTCAAGCTTTTTTTTATCTGCAAATACAATATCTCCCAGCAAACGCCTGTTTAGACTGCCATCTTCAAAAAGTATATGCTGTCCAAAGAATTCGCAAAGTTCCTTTAAACATGGAGATCCTTTAACAGTCACCTTTCTTGCTACTAAGTCTGCATTTATGATTGTAAACCCATTTTGCTCAAACACTCTGCACACGGTTGTTTTACCGGCACCCGACTGACCGGTTAGTCCGACTATCATTACATTTTCAAAGCAGTTCATAGGCTTATCACCTCAAATCCTGCCGCTCTTAGCAAGCGATTATAAACCGCTAAGCCTTCGTCCTCTTTTGAAGACGGCGGCCTTACAAAAACTGTAGCCGCACCAAGATCATCAAGCTCACGCAATTTTGCAAATAAATTATGCGCCTGCTGCTGACTGTTTTTTCCATATGTCAGACACCTACAAGGTATATCGTATTTAACATCTTCATCTGATATAAGACAATAATTTCCATTTTTATTATTTTCCGATACAAAACGGCAGAAATTTTCTATATCTCCTTCAACTATAACTATATTAGCTTTTGGGGAATAATGCTTATATTTCATTCCGGGAGATAAAGCCCTTTGACCTTCGCTGATATCATTTATTATCGCCTTATCTATTATAACATTTGGAGCGACAGTTTCGAGCATATTTTTTGTTATACTTCCCGGACGGAGTATTCTTAATGTATTATTATCATCAAAAGAAATAACAGTTGATTCAACCCCAAAAGAACAGCTTCCTCCGTCTATTATAGCTGGAATTTTTCCGTTCATATCCTTTAACACATGCTCCGCAGTTGTAGGACTTGGATAACCTGAAATATTTGCCGAAGGAGCAGCGATAGGTCCTGTAAGCGCTATCAGACTTCTCATGACCGGATGCGCCGGCATTCTTATAGCGACGGTATCAAGTCCTCCCGATGTTTCATAAGGAACCATATTATTCTTGGCTACAATCATTGTAAGTGGTCCTGGCCAGAAACGCTCGGCAAGACTATAAAATAGTTTCGGAACATCATGAGCAAGTATCCTTACAGTTCTCATACTGCATATGTGCACAATAAGAGGGTTATCAGCCGGACGTCCTTTAGCTGCAAAGACAGCTTTAACAGCCTGAGAATTAATCGCGTCGGCGCCAAGACCGTAAACCGTTTCAGTAGGAATTCCGACAACCTTACCGCTTTTTATTAAATTCGCCGCAATAATCAGATCCTCTTTTGAATCTGATAATAATCTGGTATTTTCCATTTCTTAATGATTCTGCTGCATTGCAAGCTTTGCCGCCTGATCGGCAGTCGCCAAAGCGTCCAGCACTTCCTCCAAATTTCCGTTTAATATATCCTCCAAGCGGTAAAGCGTAAGTCCGATTCTATGATCAGTCAAACGGCCCTGAGGAAAATTATATGTTCTGATTCTTTCAGAACGATCTCCCGTCCCCACCTGCAATCTTCTTTCAGAAGCTATTTTATCATGCTGTTCCTTCTGCATTTCCTCGAATAAGCGAGATCGAAGAATCTTCATGGCCTTATCTTTATTTTTAAACTGACTTCTTTCATCCTGACATTCAACTACAAGACCTGTGGGGATATGAGTTATTCTGACGGCAGATTCTGTCTTATTAATATGCTGACCTCCTGCGCCGCTTGCTCTGAACACGTCTGTTTTCAAATCTGACGGATTTATTTCAAGCTCTACCTCGTCAGCCTCTGCCAAAACAGCTACTGTTACGGTAGAAGTATGAATACGCCCCTGTGATTCCGTTTCGGGAACTCTTTGAACACGATGCACTCCGCTTTCATATTTAAGGCGTGAATATGCTCCGTCGCCCTCAATTGAAAAGCTTATTTCCTTAAAGCCGCCCAGCTCAGTAGGATTAGTATTCAATATATCCTGCTTCCAGCCCTTGGATTCCGCATACATAGTATACATTCTATAAAGAGAATTTGCAAACAGCGCGGCTTCTTCTCCGCCTGCTCCGCCTCTTATTTCAATTATAACATTTTTTTCATCATTAGGATCCTTAGGAAGAAGAAGTATTTTAAGTTCTTCGGAAATAAACTCCATTTTTTCTTTAGATTCCTTGTATTCAATCTGCACCATATCTTTAAATTCTTTATCCAGATTTCCGGAGTCTAATAATTCCTTTGCTTCTGTAAAGCTATTTTCAGCAGATTGATACTTTTTGTATTTTTCTATAATCGGAGAAAGATTTTTAAATTCTTTCATAAGCTCTGCAAACTGCTTCTTATCATTTGCAATATCAGGCTCTGAAAGCTTATTGCTCAATTCATTATATCGCTGCTCCATCAGCTTTATCTTTTCTATCACTTCTTAAAATTCACCCTTGCCGTCCTATATATTTTATTCATTATCATTTCTAACGATTCTTTTTATATTCTTTTCAATTTTATTCCGTGGGATCATAAATTCCCTCGAGCAGCCAACGCATCTAAGTTTAAAATCCATACCTGCTCTTATAACAAACATTTCGCTGCTTCCGCAGGGATGTTTTTTTTTCATAATCAATATATCTCTTGGTCTTACATCCATAAAGCTTTCTCTCCGAATTCGATTAAAAAAGATATAATATATATTATACCCTATTTTTTTCATTCAGGCAACATTTTCTACAAATATTTTTATTTTTTTATAGAAAAATAATAAAAAAGACAAGGAGGAAATGTGAAATCTCACATTCAAATAATAAAATGTATACTAAAATAACCGGAGAATTCGAATCAGTGGAATTTGCGGAAACTGCCGCAAGATATATAAGAGAAAGAGTAAATGGTGAAAAGCAAATAATTATTTACCCCAATAAAAATAAATTTAAGGGCTGCGCAGACAGTGAAGAAGCATTTATAACTTCTCATGAAAAAATTATGATGCTGCTTCCCTATTCGGCGGACTCAAATAATTATGCGACAAGCCTGATTACAAGACCGATAGATACTTCAGCAGCCGTCAAGGAACCACTGCTGACTAAGTCCGTAAGAATGGAAGTTACCTGTGAGCACAAAAACAAAGAAAAGGTAATACAATATATGATTTCCTGCGGAGGCTATGAAATTCACAGCTGACAAATACAAAGAATAACGTTTGAATTTTCAGCATATAAATTAATCAGCCGTACATGCAGTGACGGAAAAGACCTGGTAATTAATGAACCTTGTCTTTATGGAATAGCTGTAAAGACAGGGTATCAATGTTACGGTCAAAAAATAAAAATCAAAGATTCATAAGAATCGGAAAGGCAAGGAATAAATGAAAGCATATCAACCTGAGGGCTGTCTTATAAATACGGCAGAAAATAAGCGTCTGATTGCCTCATCCGCCGGTTTACATGAAGCCATGGCGGGAGGAAAAATACTGGAAGGACGGGTGAGCGTTTGCGACGGCGAGCATAATATGATTATTGATTTTCCCTGTATGAAAGGAATAATTCCCAGAATTGAAGGCGCAATAGGAATAGACGATGGAACTACACGGGATATAGCTCTTATATCAAAGGTTAACAAACCAGTTTGCTTCAAAATTATTGCTATTAACTGCGATAAAAACGGAAATGAAACTGCTGTTTTGTCAAGAAGGATTGTTCAGGAGCAATGCAAATCAGAATACATAGACAATTTAACTCCCGGAGATATAATACCTGCCAGGGTTACCCACCTTGAACAGTTCGGCTGCTTTGTAGACGTCGGCTGCGGTATACCTTCACTTATACCAATAGACGCTATCTCAGTCTCAAGAATATCCCATCCTTCGGACAGATTTAAAGTTGGTCAGGACATTAAAGTAATAATAAAATCTCTTGATAACGGAAGAATCTGGTTGTCTCATAAGGAGCTATTGGGTACCTGGATTGAAAATGCCGCAATGTTCAAAACCGGCGAAACCGTTTCCGGAATAGTACGTTCGGTTGAAGATTACGGTATTTTTATAGAGCTTACTCCAAATCTTGCCGGACTTGCCGAGCCTCGTCATGATGTAAGCGTTGGGCAGCAGGCCAGCGTTTATATAAAAGCAATTATACCGGATAAGATGAAGGTTAAGCTTATTGCCGTTGATGTTTTTGACGCGGAATATAAATCGGATAAATTACAGTATTTTATAAACGACAAACATATTTCACACTGGATATATACGCCGGAGAATTCATCAAAGGTAATTGAAACAATATTTTAATTTATAACCCCGCGAAGTATTTTTATACATGGCGGGGTTTATAATTTATTTAATTATAATTGTTTTATCGGCAATTTTTTCGCAAAATGCTTCATCATGCTCAACCAAAAGCAACGTGGGGCTATATTTCATTACCGCATTTTCTATTTGAATTCTTGAGATTATATCTATATAGTTAAGCGGCTCGTCCCATATATAAATATGTGCAGGAGTGCAGAAGCTTGCGGCAACAGCTGTTTTCTTCTTTTGTCCCTCGCTGAAGCTTCCGATGTCCTTCAAAAAGTGCTTACGGTCAAATCCAAGCTTTTTTAATATTGTTAAAAGCTGACTTAAATCAATATTTCTTTTCAATGCAAAATCCTCAATTGTTCCATGAAGATCAGATACGTCCTGAGGTATATATGATATTTTCAACTGAGCTGATTTATATAAATTACCGTCATAATCAATGTTATCTCCGCATATAAGCTTGAGTATACTTGATTTTCCGCAGCCATTGCGGCCTTGCAAAACAACTTTCTCGCCTCTGTTTATATCAAAGCTTATACCACTGCAAATTGTTTTTCCGTTATACTTAACATAAATGTTATCAAGAGCCAAAATTCTATTAGCGTAGAAATCTGATACAGATATTTTTAAATCCTCTGTTTCTTCATAATTCTTTAATAATTCTGATTTTTCATTTAAGGATTTCTCAACTCTTTCTTTAATATTCAATGATCTTGACATCATCTTCGCAGATTTATGCCCAATATATCCCCTGTCAGGTCTAAGGCCGGAATTTCTTGTCCCAAACTTAGATTTTTCGGAGCTTTCGGACCATTTTGATACCTTATCCGCCGCCTCACTGAGCCTTTTTATATCCTTTTTAAGCTTTGCATTTTGAGACAGCTCGAAATTATCTTTCAGGTCCTTATTATACTGCCATGAAGAATAATTTCCCTTCTGTATTTCAATATTTCTACGGTTTATTGACAAAACATGATCTATACATCCGTCCAGAAAGCTTCTGTCATGAGATATAAGTATAAATCCTTTTTTTCTATTAAGATATTGAGAAAGCAGTTCTCTTCCGTAGGCGTCAAGGTGATTAGTCGGTTCGTCTATAAGAAGAAAAGAATTACGTTTTAGAAACATTGCGGCTAGTAACGCTTTTGTCTGTTCTCCATTTGAAAGCGTAAAAAATTCTCTGTATAAGATATCGTCCGACAGTTCCAAATATGACAGCTCACGATATATCTCCCAATCCTCAGCATAACTTATATTCCGTATTATATCAATCGTATATTGATTTACATCGGACAAATTATATGGAAAGTATTCAAAGGATACAGTCGACGTAATTTTTCCCTTGTATTCAAGATCTCCTGACAATATACGGAAAAAGGTCGTTTTACCTCTTCCATTTCTTCCTATGAATCCCAATCGCCAATTCGTATCAATTTGAAAGCTTACATTTTCAAAAACATTATCATAATCGTCAGAATATGAAAAAGTAAGATTGCTGACATTTATCAATGACATAAAAATACCTCCTTAATTAATACAAGCCGCAGAAAATCCTGCACCTGTATAAATCAAGAAGGAAAAGGCATAATCCACCCTATAATTCAGGCAAAAAGGCATATTTTCTGCGGATAGGCACAGCAAATCAAATGAATGAAATCATTCATCATTAACACTTTGAAGCGCCTTAAATCAATCAGCAGAAAATATTACGCATTATTTCACCTCAAATCTCATTTAATGATATTATTATATCATAATAAGAATTTATTGTCAATCTATGTTATCTAATTTTTCATCTATTTTTACTTTCAAAAGGCATTTTTCTATTCTATGATTCCTAACCTGAATTATTTCCGCCTTTAAAACATCAGTCTCAACAAATGTCATCGTATTATCCTTTGGAAACGATCCTGAAAAGGACATCAGATATCCTCCTACAGTATCAAATTTATCCGTTGGAAGATCAATCTTAAGCGCTTGAGCAGCTTCAGTAAGAGGAACAATTCCTGAAGCGCACCATTCATTTTCACCGGTCTTTTCTATTTTTTCAGACATTTCATCCGGAAGAATTTCAGAAAAATCTCCGACAAGCTTCTCTACCAGATCAGTAACAGTTACAATACCGTTGACGCCGCCGTATTCGTCAATAACAACGGCAAAATGATCTGCGTCATGTTTCTTCATATTATCAAATAATACATCCGCCTTCATGTATTCATGTACAAAATACGGTTCCTTCACCGCATTTTTCATTACGCTTTCCTTGCTTTTATCATCAAGGCAAAAATAATCTCTTACATCTAAAATACCCAGAACATTGTCAATTTTACTTCCGCAAACCGGAAACTTACTATGCCTGCTTTTATATATCGTCTCGCACCATTCCTCGTCGCTTTCATCAATAGATAAATATTTGACTTCTGTACGATGCGTACAAACCTGATCCACGGTAAGATCATCGAAAGCAAAAATATTCTTTATAATTCTGTTATCCTCTTCATCTATAGTTCCCTTTTCAGCCCCCGCGTCGGACATCATCAATATTTCTTCCTCAGTAACATTGTCGTCATCGCTTTCAGGATCTATACCAAGCAAATGAAGCACTGCGTTGGTTGAAATATTGAGCAGCCATACAATAGGTGCAAACAGCTTTGAAATAAACGATATCAATCCGGACATTCCTAAAGCGAGCGATTCGGATTTTTTCATCGCTAATCTTTTAGGTACAAGCTCTCCGAAAATCAAAGTAAAATAGGAAAGAACCAATGTAATCAAAACTACTGAAATACTTTTTAATACGCTTTCAGACAGCGGAATTCCTAAATTAACTGCAGCCCTTGCCAGAGGCTCCGCGAAATTATCCGCTGCAAACGCTGAACCGATAAATCCGGAAAGCGTAATAGCAACCTGTATTGTCGCAAGAAATCTTGACGGCTGGTTAGTGAGATTTTTAAGACGCTTAGCTCGTTTGTCGCCGCTTGAAGCCAGTTTATCAAGCTTTGCGTCATTTATTGATATTACCGCAATTTCAGCGCATGCAAATACTGCATTAAGAAAAATTAATATAACCTGTAATAATAACTGCCAAAACATTTATATCCTCCAAAAATTTAATCGATATTTACATAAAGACACAAAAAGGCATAATCTAACACAAAAAGTGCAGACCATGCCCGTATATTATTACATTGATTAAAAAATAGCAGTTATTATTATCGTCGTCACTGCTGTCCATACTGCATTATCACCTCAAATTCATATATTGACAAGATTATAACATCCTACGGAATATTTGTCAAGACATTTCACAGAAATTATTTATTGAATAATAAAAAATCAAAACGCATAAACTTTAATTTATGCGTTTTAAACATCATCTTTTATCTCTTAATTCACTTTTAGTTTTACGGACATCCTGTAAAACCGCTGTCATAAACCTTTCAGTTTTGTTCATAAGACTATCTGTATATTCGCTGGCTTCCTTTTTCATTTGGTTAGCCGCAGTTTTTGCTTTTGTTAGAATATCATAGGCCTTTTTAGTCGCTTCCTTAACTATAGCGTCCTGAGAAACAATAGAAGCAGCCCTTTTTTCTGCCTGGTTTATTATAGCCTCAGCTTTTTCCTTAGCTTCATTCAAAATCCTGTTTTTATCAAAAACAACGTTTCTTGCCTCTTTTATTTCAGAGGGCAAATGCAGCCTCGCATCATCAATAAGTTCTCTTAAACGATCAGTATTTGCAATATATTTATTGCCGGCGAACGGAAACGGTTTTGCCTTATCAATAACATCATCCATTTCATCCAAAATATCATCAATCTTATTCATTTTTTACTCCTTTACAAGTCTGCTTTGAATAAACTCCAGTACATTTTCAGGAACAAACGGACTTATGTTACCGCCGTATTCAGCAATCTGTTTTACAACGCTTGAGCTTAAATACATATTTTCAGCGGACGTCGTTAAAAAAACAGTTTCCGCCCCTGAATAAAGCTTTTTGTTTGCCAGCGCCATTTGGAATTCATATTCAAAATCACTGACAGCTCTCAATCCCTTGACAATAGCGATTGCACCGACATCCTTAACATAGTCCGCAAGCAGACCGTCCAATATATCTATAACCACATTATCAAACTGTCCGGTATTTCGTTCTATCATCATCATTCGTTCATACAATGAAAAGCTGGGTTTCTTTGCAGAATTTACAGATATTAAAACGATTACTTTATCAAACAGCGTCGAGGCCCTTTTTATTATGTCAAGATGTCCGAAAGTTATTGGATCAAAGCTTCCGGGACATACAGCAATCTTCCTCAATTTAAGAATCCTCCCCGGACAGACAATATAACGATACTTTTATTTTACCATACTTATAAATCTTTTTCAACCTTAAATTATTAATTTCGTCAGGAAGAACAAGATTTTTTTCATGCTCACAAAATATTTTTCCGCCGGACTTCAGCTTATCGCATAAATCCGGCAAAATTTCTGTTAAAATTCCCATATCATACGGCGGATCTAAGAAAATAAAATCAAACTTCTGATCCGTTATTTTCAGAAAATCATGTCCATTCATGTTAAACAATTTTGATTTATTTTCTAAACCAGTAATAGCCAAGTTTTTCTTTACTGTTTCAAGAGATTTTTTAGAATTATCAACAAAATAAGCTTTATCCGCTCCCCTGCTCAATGCCTCAATACCAAGTTGACCGCTGCCTGCAAATAAATCGAGAACTGAAGCTCCTTCCAAATCAAATTGTATTGATGAAAATATTCCTTCCTTTACTCTGTCGGTAGTCGGTCTAATATCATTCCCGTCAAGCGTTACTAATTTCTTTCCTCTTGCAAAACCGGTAATTACTCTCATATTCACTCTCCAATATCAACATTTAAATTCAGCCGTAAATCGTTATAATTCATTCTGAATAAAATTATATAGCTCGTTAGCTATATTGATATTTACTCCTGCTGTTTCCGATAAGTCTTCTGGACCGGCGTTTTTCAGATTAGCAATAGTTTTATATTTCAGCATCAGCTTCTGAGATTTTTTTACGCCTATTCCCTTGACCTTAGTAAGCTCAAAATTAATACTGCTTTTAGTATGCTTTGATTTCATGTATGAAATCGAAAATCTATGAACTTCGTCTTGAATTTTGGTCATTAATATAAACGCCTGTTTATTCCTTGAAACCTCTATTTCCCCGCCGTCAGTTGAAATTGCTCTTGTTCTATGTTTATTATCCTTAACCAATCCAAAAATGGGAACTTCTATATTATAATCCCTAAGAGCGTTTTTAACTGCATTGACATGTCCCTGACCGCCGTCAAGAAAAATAAGATCAGGAAGCTTTGAAAAACCCTCGTCGCCGCCTTTTGTGTACTCGTTAAAACGTCTTTTCAAAACCTCCTGCATACATGCGTAGTCATTTTGAGTAACGTTATCCTTGATTGAAAAGCGCTTATATGCTTTTTTCAGAGGACGTCCATTTTCAAATACTATCATTCCTGCAACCATTGAAGACGAAGAATAATTGGATATATCATAAGCCTCTATATACATAGGCGGCTTTTTAAGTCCTAAAATTTCCCCAAGCTGATCAAGAGCCTCTATTTCTTTGCCAGTTCTGTTATTTTTTATAGACAAATACTCTTCAGCATTATTTTTAGCCATCATAACATATTTAAGCATGCTTCCCTTTTTAGGAAATATAAATTTTATATTCTTATTGAATTTTTTATTAAGCGCTTCATTTATAAGCTGATAATTTTGAAATTCACTGTCAAAATAAATATTTTTCGGCATAATTGTTTTATCAATATAGTATTGCAACACAAATGTTTCCATTAAATTTTCCTCATATTCATTTATAGAAAAATAATAAGAGGACTTATCATAAAGTCTGTTTTCTCTGTACATCAAAATTGAAATACACGAGCCATAAGGACTTTTGACTGAGGCTATAATATCACAGTTTCCCATATTTAAATCAAGAATTTTCTGCGTCTGATTTGATTTTGAAATAGCTTTAATTCTGTCCCTTATTTTTGCGGCGCGTTCAAAATCAAGATTTTCAGCAGCTCTTTCCATCTCAAGCTGCAGGCTCTTAACAGACGATTCGCTTCCGTTCTTTATATAATCCAAAGCCTGACCGACAATATTCATGTATTCTTCCCGACTGATATCACCAGTGCATACACCGACACATTGATTAATATGATAATTAAGACATGGACGTAATTTTTTCTGATTTCCGGTAAATTTTAATTTACATGTAGGCAGCTTAAAGGCTTTATTAACCTCTCTTACAGTCTGGGTAGCAATATATGAGCTCATATAAGGTCCTAAAAATGTTCCGCAGTTATCGCATTTCTTTTCAGCAGTAATACGAGGGTAGGCTTCATCTGAAATTTTTATATAATGATAACCCTTATCGTCTTTAAGTAAAATATTATACTTAGGTTTATGCTGCTTTATTAGACTGCATTCAAGCAACAGCGCCTCATATTCACTGTCAGTCACAATAAAATCGTAATCAAAAACGTTTTCAACCATCTTGGCAACTTTTGGAGTATGATCGGGATTACTTCTGAAATAACTGGAAACACGATTTTTCAGATTCTTAGCCTTGCCAATATATATAATACCGCCGTTTTCATCTTTCATAATATAAACGCCCGGAGAAACTGTCAATCTTAATGTTTTTTGCTGAAGATACTTTAAACGATTATTCATTATTTCCTCCGGGAGTCTATTATTCAGTTCATTTTATTGTCTTTCTGACGAATTTCTTTCCTTTTTATTTTTCCGCCTATTGTTTTTGGAAGCTCGCTTACATATTCAACAATTCTCGGATATTTATAAGGAGCAGTTACTTTTTTAACATGATTCTGTATTTCCTTAGTAAGTTCCTCGCTTGGTTCAAATCCCTTTGCAAGTACTATAGTCGCCTTCACAACCTGTCCCCTGATAGGATCGGGAGCTGATGTAACGGCGCATTCCACGGCAGCGGGATGCTCTAAAATCGCACTTTCAACTTCAAACGGTCCTATTCTGTAGCCTGAGCATTTTATAACGTCGTCATTTCTGCCCATAAACCAATAATAACCGTTTTCGTCACGCACTGCCACATCTCCGGTATCGTAGTAATCGCCATACAGAGCTTCATCAGTCATTTGTTCATTCTGGTAATATCCTGTAAACAGACCTACCGGAGGATTGCTTTTTACATCGTTTACAACGATAGTTCCTTCCTCGTTCGGTCTGCATTCCTCACCATTTTCATTTATAAGCCGTATATCATAAAGAGGAGAAGGCTTTCCGGTTGAACCGGCCGAGGGCTCGAGCCACTTGAAATTAGCGATAAGAACCGTTCCCTCTGTCTGACCGAATCCCTCGCGAAGCTTTAAGCCTGTAAGGGCGTACCAATCGTTGAATACCTGCGGATTAAGCGGCTCTCCGGCAATACAGCAGGTTTTTATACTTGATAAATCAAACGATTTAACGTCCTCCTGAAGCATAAATCTAAACATAGTAGGAGGAGCGCAAAAAGTTGTAACTTTATATTCCGTTATTTTTTTTAGAAGATTAAGCGGTATAAATTTATCCATATCATATGCGAAAATAACTGCTCCACATATCCATTGACCGTAAATCTTTCCCCACCCGAACTTAGCCCAGCCGGAATCAGAAACACTCATATGAAGCTTATTTTCCTGTACCTGCTGCCAGTATTTAGCCGTAACAATATGCCCAAGAGGATGAGCAAAATTATGCTGTACCATTTTAGGCATTCCGGTAGTACCGGAGGTAAAGTAAACGAGCATTATATCATTCCATTTGTTTGCCTCACTGCCGACAGGACGTTCAAAAGCATCGGAAAACTGAGCTATCCTTTCTTCAAAATACTCCCAGCCTTCAATTTTTCTTTCAACAATAACCTTGGTTTTCAGGCTCGGTATCTCAGACTGAGCAGCATTAACCTGATTTATCACAAATTCATCAGGCAGACATACTATAACGGATACTTTCGCTGCATTACCCCTGTAAACTATATCCTTTTTAGTAAGCTGCAATGTTCCGGGAATTAAAATTGCTCCGATTTTGTGCAATGCCGTTGCACAAATCCAATATTCCCATCTTCTTCTTAGTATCAGCATTACTACCGTTCCTTTTTTTATACCGATACTTTTAAAATAATTAGCCGTCCGGTTTGATAGCTTGGAGATATCGTTAAAAGTAAATTTCTTTTCTTCTCCATGATCGTTGCACCAAACTAAAGCATTTTTTTCCGGCTCTTTCTTTGCCCATTCATCGACAATATCAAATCCAAAATTAAAATTTTCAGGAATGTTTACCTTGTAATTTTCCTTGAAATCTTCATAACTATTGAATTCAATCCTTGGTAAATATCTGTCTAACAGCATTATATATTACTTCCAATCAATTAAATATACCATTACAGTTATAATTTTTCGCTATGATGAAATTATACCATAAATAATATTATATATTTACAGCGCGCAATCAATTAATGCAATTAAGAGCTTTCAAACCAATATCCTTTCTGAAATGCATATCCTTAAAATTAATTGATTCAACGCCATTATAAGCTTTATTTATCGCTAATTCCAGCGTTTTTGCAGTTGAGGTAATTCCTAACACACGCCCGCCCGACGTTATAAATTGATCATTATTTAGCCGAGTACCTGCATGAAACACTAAATGACCGTTTAATTGTCCGTTTTCATCAAGACCGCTTATCGAATATCCAGACGCATATTTAACCGGATAGCCTCCGCTGGCCAAAATAACGCAGGCAGCGCATTCGTCCTTCCATTTAATATCAATATCCTCTAATTTTTCATCAATAACAGCTTCGAAAACAGTGAGCAGATCCGTATCGAGCAGCGGAAGAACTACCTGAGTTTCAGGATCGCCGAAACGGCAATTATATTCAATAACCTTAGGTCCTTCCTCAGTCAGCATAAGTCCAAAATACAGACAGCCTTTAAATTTACGGTTTTCACTATTCATCGCCTCAATAGTAGGAATAAATATCTTTTCCATACATATATCTGAAATTTCCTGAGTATAATACGGATTTGGGGCAACAGTTCCCATACCTCCCGTATTCAGACCCTCATCATTATCATTGGCTCTTTTATGATCCATAGAAGTTACCATAGGGCTTATGGTTTTGCTGTCGGTGAAGCATAAAACAGATACCTCAGGACCGGTAAGATATTCTTCAATCACGACATTCAAGCCGCTGCTGCCAAATATCTTATCCTCCATAATAGTATTAACAGCAGCTTTCGCCTCGTCAAAATCTTCAGCAATAATAACGCCCTTTCCAAGAGCCAGTCCATCTGCCTTAATAACTATAGGATATTTATTATTCTTTTCAATATAGCTTATGGCGTCGGCAGAATTATCAAAAACTTCATATCCGGCCGTAGGTATTTCATATTTTTTCATAAGATTTTTGGAAAATACCTTACTACCCTCGATAACGGCGGCCGATTTATCCGGACCGAACGCTCTAATTCCTTCGGCTGTAAGCGCGTCGACCATTCCCATTACCAGAGGATCGTCAGGCGCTACCACAACCATATCTACGGAAAGCTTCTTAGCGAGATCAACAATACCGTCAATATCGGTAGCCTTTACAGGAAAGCACTCAGCAAATTTAGAGATACCTCCGTTACCCGGAGCACAGTATAGCTTTTCAACTCTGTTACTCTCGGCAAGCTTCATAACTATTGCATGTTCTCTGCCGCCTCCGCCTACAACAAGTATGTTCATTAAAATTCCCCTTAATAACCGTATTTTAACTTCATTGAATTATTAACATAATCAATGATGAAATAATCTAATACCTGTAAACGCCATTGCAATATTATATTTATTGCAGGTATCAATAACATTATCATCTCTGATGGAACCGCCCGGCTCAGCAATAAAGGAAACACCGCTTTTTCTTGCCCTTTCAATATTATCGCCAAACGGGAAGAATGCGTCGGATCCAAGGCAAACTCCGGTATTTTCAGAAAGCCATTTTCTTTGTTCTTCCTTTGTAAAAACAGGAGGCTTCTCCTTAAATATATTCTGCCATGCGCCTTCTGCAAGAACGTCCATATAGTCTTCAGAAATATAAATATCAATCGCATTATCCCTGTCGGGACGGCGTATATCATCTACGAATTTAAGGCTTAAAACCTGTGGCGCTTGACGAAGCCACCAAATATCGGCTTTATTTCCTGCAAGTCTGGTACAGTGTATTCTGGACTGCTGACCTGCGCCGATACCGATAGCCTGTCCTTCCTTTACATAGCATACCGAATTAGACTGAGTATACTTCAAAGTTATAAGTGAGATAAGAAGATCGCGCTTTTTATCCTCAGGAATAATCTTATTTTCAGTTACAACATTATCAAGAAGTAAATTATTAATCAATAGATTGTTTCTGCCCTGTTCAAAGGTTATACCGAACACCTGTTTTTTCTCTATTTCTTCTGGTATATAATCCGGATTCATTTTTATTACATTGTATGTCCCTTTACGCTTAGATTTTAAAATCTCCAGCGCCTCGGGAGTATAATCCGGAGCTATTATTCCGTCTGAAACTTCCCTTTTGAGCATAAGAGCTGTCGCCTTGTCGCAGGTATCCGAAAGTGCGACAAAGTCACCGTAAGATGACATTCTGTCAGCTCCTCTTGCTCTTGCATAAGCACATGCAATTGGAGAAAGTTCCTCGAGGTCGTCTACAAAATATATTTTCTTTAAAGTATCTGATAATGGAAGACCAACCGCAGCTCCCGCAGGAGAAACATGCTTAAAAGAAGTAGCGGCGCAAAGTCCTGTTGCAGCTTTTAATTCTTTTACAAGCTGCCATCCGTTGAATGCGTCCAGCAGATTAATATATCCGGGATTACCGTTAAGTACCTCGAACGGCAGCTCAGCGTTATCTATAAATACTCTCGACGGCTTCTGATTAGGATTGCAGCCGTACTTTAAAAACATTTCTGATGACATAAATCAAACCTCTCTCAGCAATTTTTATTGTAAATTTCAGTCTTATATGTACCGTCTGACAGATCAATGTATCTGACAAATAACGATACCTTATTTTCGCTGTTCAAACTATTCCAAATATTGCTTCCGAATTCACTAATACTGCCCTCTACAGCTATAAGCTTGGGCTCTCCTTCAAAGCTTGGAAGCGGATTTCCGTCGCCCATATATGTATGGATAAAACGACCCTCTCCGTTTATAGGATTATTATATGAAAAAGTGAAACGATTACAGGAATCGGGATTTCCATTTTCGCTTTTCAAAATAGACATAGCATAATTAAAGGTTTTCTGCGGATCAACCTTTATTATACCGGAAATTCTGGGAGTATAATTAGGAGCGTCCGGTTCAAACTCTCTTGTTCTCAGCGACTGCTCGAACGTCATCTGATTATTCATCAAATCATAAATAGTGTCAGTCTGGTCACCGTTTGTAACAATAGTCTTATTACCCAGAACTCTTACCGGAGAATAAATAATAAGACTCGGATCAGTAAGCTTGGACGGATCGTAAGCCTGCGTTCTGATACCGCAGCCATCTTCAACAAATATTCTGTTTCTGCTGTTTTCGCTTCTTCCCATAATAAAATAAGCGGTAACAGCATATTTTCCGTCAGATGATTTTCCTATTATAATTCCTCTGCCCGGATAAGAATTGCTTTTGAGTTCTTTTGATATGTCTAATTTATTCATAATAAGAATCCTTTCCGAAATGTCAATAATATGAACGTAAAATCAGTTTTTAATAATAAACGTATAAATACAGTCTGCCGATAAAATTGCCAACATAACTGCCGAGATAATATTTAATTGCTTTTTACTCGGCTTTAACAATATCCAGTCAAAAAAAGGCTGAACTATGTAAAGAAAAATTGTTCCTCCCAGACCGAATCTTAAAGAAGTCGATAATGCAATACGTCCCTGAAAATTATATTTATAATCCTCATACGTCTGCCAAGGCCATGATCCTGATGCAAATTCCAAAATATAACTCGCCGTCAACTCTATTAAAGTTGCAATAGCCGCACATCCGATAAAAATGATTATTGGTTTAATAATATTAAGCCATCTAATATCTTTTTTTCTCATCAATTTCCCAAGACAAAGCAAAAAGGACATTGCTCCTACTCCATATACCGGACAATACGGACCGAATAACACTCCCCTATTAGTGAAACCCCATTGATAAATAAAAGTTTCCAAAATAACCTCATAGCTCCAGCCTAAAACAGCATATAAAACAAAGCAAATAAAATATTTCTGAAGCTTATTGAAATAGTCCATTTATTATCACATCCACCGGCTATTATTCTTTTATATAAGCCTTGCCGTTAATTATCTCAATCCTATCCTGGCAAAACAATGAAACAGCCTCGGGAAGTATCTTCCATTCAGCCTGTTCCATTATTCTTTTTTGCAGAATTTCAGGAGTATCATTATTCTTAACCTCGACGGGCTTTTGCAGAATTATTGCACCGGCATCTGCCTCCTCGTTGACAAAATGAACGGTTGCCCCGCTGATTTTAACGCCGTAATCCAATGCGGCCTCATGCACCCTTAATCCATAATAGCCCTTTCCGCAAAACGATGGTATAAGCGCCGGATGAACGTTGATTATTTTATACGGATAAGCCTTGATAATTTTCTCGTCAAGAATTGTCATAAATCCCGCCAGCACAACCAAATCAGCATACTCCTCATATAACGCTTCCATTATTGCTTCACTGTATTTTTCACTGCTTTCAAACGATTTTCTGGGAATAACCCTCGTTGATATACCGTTATTCATTGCACGAACCAACGCATATGCGTCAGCTCTTGAAGATATGACGCAGGTAATTCTTCCACCTTTTATACCGCCGTTGTTCTGTGCGTCGATAAGCGCCTGAAGATTGGTTCCGCCGCCGGAAACCAAAACAATAATATTTTTTAGAGGCTTATCATAGTTTTCCATAGATTTCTCCAATCTGCCGCAAAATAACAGCGATTTAATCAGCTGATAATAACGCCTTCATCACTTTGCACAAGCTCACCTAATATATAAGCTTCAGCGCCAGATGAATTTAACACATCCAGTGCCTTGTCGGCGTCCGCCTTATCAACAGAAACAGTCATACCTACGCCCATATTAAACGTATTGAACATATCTCTTTCCGGAATATGACCTGTTCTCGCAATAAGATCAAATATAGGGAGAATATCAATAGAATTTCTTTCAATCTTAGCGGAAAGACCATTCGGAAGAGATCGCGGAATATTCTCATAAAAACCGCCTCCGGTTATATGAGATACGGCGTTGACCTTAACCTGTTCAATAAGCTTAAGAATAGGCTTTACATATATCTTGGTAGGAGTCAGCAGACATTCTCCGAGAGTAGTTCCTAAATCTGAAAAATGCCTTGCTAAAGTTTGTTCATTTACAGTAAAAATCTTTCTTACCAATGAAAAGCCATTGGAATGAACCCCGCTGGATTTAATGCCTATTAATACATCGCCGGCTTTCTGATCCTCCGGTCTTAAAATCTTATCTTTATCAACCACGCCCACTGAAAAGCCTGCTACGTCATATTCGTCGGCAGGATAAAATCCGGGCATTTCAGCAGTTTCACCGCCGACTAAAGCGCAGCCGGCTTCAACGCAACCGTCAGCAATACCTGAAACTATATCCGCGATTTTTTCAGGATAATTCTTTCCGACAGCAATATAGTCAAGAAAAAATTGCGGAGCAGCGCCGCAGCATATAATATCATTAACACACATAGCAACGCAATCTATACCAATCGTATTGTGCTTGTCCATCAAAAACGCGATTTTAAGCTTTGTTCCTACACCGTCTGTACCGGAAACAAATACCGGCTTATTGATTCCGGTCAGATCAGGCTCAAACAATCCTCCGAATCCGCCGATACCAGTCATAACTCCGCTTGTAGCCGTTCTTGCAACATGCGATTTCATTAATTCAACCGCTTTATAGCCTGCTGTTACGTCAACTCCGGCCTTTTTATAACTCTCAGAATAACTCTTCATTAAACCGCTCCTCCAATTATTCTCCGATTTTACTTTCAAACTTGTCCTTAGGCATTTCCTTCGGAACCTTTACAGGATAATTTCCGGTAAAACATCCAACACAAAAGCCGCAGTCGGCTCCTTCCGCTATTTTCTTAACCCCTTCAACGCTCAAATATCCCAGTGAATCGGCTCCTATTTCCTTTGCAATTTCATCAACGGACATTTTACAGGCTATTAGATTTTTTTTGCTGTCAATATCAGTTCCAAAATAACACGGATTAGTAAACGGCGGACTCGATATTCTCATATGCACTTCCTTAGCGCCCGCTTCTCTTATAAGACCGACAATTCTTGCACTGGTTGTTCCCCTTACAATGCTGTCGTCTATCAAAACTACTCTCTTTCCGCATACAACGTCCTTTATAACATTGAGCTTTATTCTTACGGAATTTGAGCGCTGAGACTGATCGGGCTGAATAAATGTGCGTCCTATATATCTGTTTTTTACAAAGCCTACTCCATAAGGTATTCCGGACGCTCTTGAAAAGCCCAAAGCTGCGTCCAGACCGCTGTCAGGAACTCCGACAACCACGTCGGCGTCAACCGGATGCTCTTTCCAGAGAAATTCTCCCGCCTTCAGGCGTGCGCTATGTACGCTTACGCCCTGAATAACGGAATCCGGTCTCGAAAAATATACATACTCAAATACGCACATCGAGGTTTTTTGTCCGCAATGCGTTTTTATTGATTTAACGCCTTCCTTGTCGGCAACAACTATTTCTCCGGGCTCAACGTTACGAACAAATTCAGCTCCGACGCTATCAAGAGCACAGGTTTCCGATGCAAAAACCACTTTGCCGTCTGGAGTACTGCCCATACAAAGAGGTCTGAAGCCTTGTGGATCTCTGGCTGCAATCAGCTTTGTCGGAGACATTATAACAAGAGAATAAGCTCCCTTGAACTTAAACATAGCCTGTTCAACAGCCTTTTCAATTGAAGGCTGAATCAGACGCTGCTCAGTTATTGCATACGAGATTACTTCGGTATCGTTTGTATTATGAAAAATCGCGCCTTTAAGCTCATATTTTTCTCTTAATTCTCTGGCGTTGATAAGGTTGCCGTTATGAGCGATTGACATCGGTCCCTTTATATGACGGACAACAAGAGGCTGCGCATTTGATCTGTTTGGTTTTCCAGTAGTAGAATATCTAACATGACCTATAGCAATATTGCCTAACCCCAGCTTATTTAAATTTTCTTCATTAAAAACCTCTGGAACCAGTCCAAGATCCTTATGATATGACAAAACGCCCTTATCGTTAACTACAATACCGCAGCTTTCCTGGCCTCTATGCTGAAGAGCATACAGAGCAAAATATGTCAAAGAAGCTACATTACTTGTATTGTTGGCATATATTCCGAAAACTCCGCATTCCTCATGCAGCCCTTTATACAAATGAATCATTCCCTTCCGTTCCAGCAATATGTGCAAAGTCTGCATTCAGGCTTTCCTACAGCTCTGACCGTTCCCTCTAACGACTGGTATTCCAAAGAAGTAAGCTTTAGCCTGCGGCAGATTTCATCTCTAAGATAACGGCCTCTGGAGGTTGTAGAATCGCTGTATTCTTCAATATATTTTATTCCCTCAGCTCCTTCGTTCTCATCAATAATCTGTCTTGCAATGAGTTCAAGCTCAGAGGTACTACGTGAAAAATTAAGATATTTACACCCATACATAATAGGAGGACACGCAGATCGCATGTGAACCTCTTTAGCTCCGTTTTCATACAGAAACTCAACAGTTTCTCTAAGCTGCGTACCTCTGACAATACTATCGTCAACAAACAGCAGCCTTTTACCGTCTATCAGCTCATGAACCGGAATAAGCTTCATCTTTGCCACCTTATTTCTCATTGACTGACTTGCCGGCATAAAGCTCCTCGGCCATGTAGGAGTATATTTAATAAAAGGTCTTGCAAATGAGATACCGCTTTTATTTGCATATCCGATTGCATGAGGAACACCCGAATCAGGTACTCCGCAAACATAATCGACGTCAGGCAGCTTTCCGTTTTTTATATCCGTTTCCGCCATGATTTCACCGTTTCTGGTCCTCATAACTTCAACATTCACACCCTCGTAGCAGGCGTTAGGATAACCGTAATATGTCCATAGGAAAGTACACATTTTCATTTCGTCCGAGCCTTCGCTGAGTATTTCAAGGCTATCCTTAGTCAGCTTCACGATCTCGCCGGCCTTAAGCTCATGACATGCACTATAGCCGAGCTTCTGAAACGCAAACGATTCAAAAGAAAAACAATATCCATCAGATCTTTTTCCGATAATTATCGGAAGCCTGCCCATCATATCCCTGGCGCAAATTATCGAATCCTCAGTCATTATAACCAAGGACATAGTACCCTTTATTTTTTCCTGCGCATATTTTATACCTTCAACAAAAGAATCCTTCTGAGCAATAAGAGCGCCGATAAGTCCGCCGGAATTAATATTTCCGCTGCTCATGGTTTCAAAGTTAGCGCAACCCTTTTCAAGTAGTTCTTTTGATAGCTCTTCGGCATTCGTAATTATTCCTATAGAACAGACCGCATAAAGACCAAGCTTTGAGCGAACCATAATAGGCTGCGGGTCTGTATCGCTTATACAGCCGATACATATGTTACCTCGCATTTTTTCAACGTCCTTTTCAAATTTTGTTCTGAAAGGAGAATTCTCTATACTATGGATATTTCTCTGAAAACCCAATTCCGGAGAATATGATGTCATACCACCGCGTCTTGTTCCCAGATGCGAGTGATAATCGGTTCCGAAAAAAACATCCTGTATACAATCGTTTGATGACGCTACGCCAAAAAAACCGCCCATATATTATGCTCCCATAATTCTCTTCATTAATTCCTGATAAGCTTCCTCAACACCGCCCATGTCTCGTCTGAATCTGTCCTTATCAAGCTTCTCATGAGTTGTGCTGTCCCAGAAACGGCATGTATCCGGAGATATTTCATCAGCAAGAATTATTTTTCCGTGGAATCTTCCGAATTCAATCTTAAAATCTATAAGATCAATATTAACATCCTTAAAAAACTTTATCATAAAGTCATTTATTTTAAAAGCATATTCAGTAATAACGTTTATTTCTTCTTCGGTTGCTAAATCAAGACCTAACGCATAATATTTATTAATAAACGGATCTCCCAGATCGTCATTTTTATAGCTGAATTCAAGAGTAGGCCGTTTCAGAGCAGTACCCTCCGGTATACCCAGTTTCTTGGAAAAGCTTCCCGCAGCAACGTTCCTGACAATAACCTCAAGAGGAACAATTTCAACCTTTTTTACAATTGTTTCGCGGTCGCTTATTTCTTTAACCAAGTGGGTAGGAATGCCCTGCTTTTCCAAAAGACCAAACATATAATTAGTCATTTTATTATTAATAACGCCCTTGCCGACGATAGTACCCTTTTTTTCGCCGTTGAAAGCGGTTGCGTCGTCCTTGTAATCTACAATAACGCAGTCAGGATCATTTGTTGCATAAACCTTTTTTGCCTTACCCTCATAAAGCTGTTCAGTTTTTACTATATTTTCCATTTCTTTCTCCATTCCGCCGATATACACGGCTGATTTATAAGCTGTCGCCTTTAAACGGCGAACGTCAATCAATATAGACGCTTTAACTAAGCAAATTTTCAATTTCCTCAGTAAGCTTTTTATCCTTTTGCACTACCTCGTCAGACATCTTTGTTTTCATATCGCTCAAAGCTTTTGAAAGATTCTGATCCGACAATGCCAGAATCTGCGCAGCAAGAATAGCCGCATTAGCCGCGCCGTCAATAGCTACGGTAGCGACGGGAATTCCGCTTGGCATCTGAACGGTTGAAAGAAGCGCGTCAAGTCCGTCTAATGTAGAAGATTTTATAGGCAATCCAATTACGGGCAAAACAGTATGAGCCGCAATCACTCCCGCCAAATGAGCCGCTTTGCCGGCAGCCGCAATTATAACTCCAAATCCATTCTTCTGAGCATCGGAAGAAAATTCTGCCGCCTGAATCGGCGTTCTGTGAGCTGACATTACATGAATCTCATATGGAATATTAAATTCCTTCAACTTCATTGCAGCGTTTTTTACAATCGGGAAATCGCTGTCGCTTCCCATAATAATAGCAACCTTTTTCATAATTCCACCTTATAATATAAAATTTTTATAATTAGCGGCCGCTGCCGTTATTTATAATTCAGTTTTATTTATACTTTTTAAAATAAGCCTATTATTTTCATCAAAAACCATATTAAAAATTATTTCAGAAGATATACCGTTTATTTCGATATTCTTATTTTTATAATTATAATTCGCCAGAATACTGACATCATACGATATTTTAGATTTTTCCTGCTTTATCTCAAAACTGAAATCTGAAATACTATTTAAATTGCAGCCCTCAAAAAAATTATTTGACGATAAGGACTGAAAATACTGCTCAGACGTAAGGTCGGATATATTCTCCATATTTCCGTTAACAAGAGCTTGAAGATATCCACAGATAATATCTGCCGTTCGTAAAATATTTTCAACCCCTACCTTATTTATCTTTTCAGATCCTGAAAAATTTATTGTAATACCTACATTATTAACTTTTCTAACCAGATCAATATTATTAAACCGGAAGCCCTTGTCAGTAATTTCTCCGCTGAATAAATCGCCGCCGCTGCCGAGAGTTATTATACTGCCGTCATATTCATAGCTGTCCCAAAGCTTGTTATACTGGACATTGCCGTACCTATCAAATAAAAAGAATTCATTTCCATTTCCGGTAAAGCCGCCGATAAAATCATTGCCGAGAGATCTAAATTCTGAAAAAATAAACGGACTAACTATATTTCCATATAAATCAATAATTCCCATTTTTTTGGTATCGGCAATTCTCTTACCGACGATAAACCGATTCTCAGATAATATAAAAACATTTTCCCATGCCGCGTCTATTATAACCCTGTCGTTATTAACCACGCCAAGCAAACCGTTTTCATCCTCAAAAACCTCAAAGCCCTGATAGCTTCCATAATTCTGCATAGTAATATTATTAGACGATTCCTTCTCCATGTTTTTCTTATTAACGTCAAAATACACCTTAATAAGAATCAGAGCCATAATAACAAGCGCCGACATTAAAAACACTATAATAAGCTTTATATATTTTCCTGACGGAAATTTTTTTGAGGAAATTGAAACGCTTCTAATCTTCTTCATTTTCTTTAATGCTTCCGTTGAAGCTTTCCTCTGTTTCACTTATAATATAAATCGGTCTGCGCTTTGTTTCCAAATATGTCTTAGACAAATACTGTCCAAGAATACCTGTACAAAAAAGCTGTAACCCTCCGACAAAAAATATGGCGCACATTATAGTCGGAAATCCCTGCACGCTTTCTCCGAATACAATTGTTTTTATTATTATTGCAATTATCCAGATAAATGCGATAAGACAGCTTAAAACACCAAGTAGCGACGCAAGAGCAAGCGGAGCCGTTGAAAATGCGAATATTCCCTCAAGGGAATATAAAAACAACTTCCAGAAGGACCATGCGGTTGTTCCCGCAGCGCGTTCCACATTTTCATATTCAATATATTTTACATTAAATCCTACCCAACTGAAAATACCCTTTGAAAAACGGTTATATTCCTTCATTGAAAGAACTGCGTCAACCATTTTACGAGTCATAAAGCGAAAATCCTGAGCGCCGTCGACGATTTCAGTCTGCGATATCTTATTCATTATTTTGTAAAATTTCATTGCAAACCATGAACGTATTTTTGACTCGCCTTTTCTGCTGACTCTTCTTGTCGTCGCGCAGTCAAATCCTTCCTCGCTTACATATTTATACATCTGAGGAATAAATTTAGGCGGATGCTGAAGATCGGCGTCCATAACCACAACGTAATCGCCCTTTGAATTCTCCATTCCGGCAAACATTCCCGCCTCTTTGCCGAAATTTCTGGAAAACGATATATATCTGACGCGATTATCACTGGCAGACAGCTCTCTCAGCATTTTTAACGTATTATCCTTAGAACCGTCATTTATAAACAAAAGTTCAAATTCCAGATCATCATATTCAGACTGCATCTGAGCTATAACTTTATTAATCTCATTATAAAACAGCGGCAATACTTCCTGTTCATTATAACAAGGAACTACAACAGAAATCAGTTTCATATAACAACTGCTCCTCCATCCTACGATACAATAATATAATACAACAAAATCCACAAAAAAGCAAGTATTAATTTGTTTTTATTAAAAAGCCGTTAAAAGCGGGAAAACCGAGTTTACCGTTTTAGTATAAAATGCATAATTCTGCACAATCTGTTTATTATATAATATATAAATTGCTGTAAGGAGCAAAAATATTGAAAAATTTATATTTTAAACTATGAAATCTAATAAAATAATTACAGTCAATATAATAATGCCCTTGATCTCAGGTATTGCTACAGGTCTTGCATACAGCGGAGAAAAGCTTTCATTTCTCATATTTTTATCAATATCGCCTTATATTTATTCAATTTTAATTGATTATAAATTATATAAATCATTTATTTACTCAATATCACTTTATTTTACATCGTTATGCTGGATTGCAAATATTACTTCTGCTATAACGGATATAATAATTTTAAGGCTGATTATTTCAATTATTATAATTTCAGCTCTTTCTCTTTTATTATCCTTCTTACTCAACCTGCCGCTATACATTTTTAAATGTTATAAATTTTCCGTTTTTTATAAATGCGTAACATTACCATTTTTATACATTTTCGGAGAATGGCTTCAAGGACAATTTATCCCCATAGCTTTTCCATGGGTAAGAATTGTAAATATAGCTTCGCCGTTTACCGTATTTATACAGTCAGCGTCAGTTTTCGGAGGCTTATTTATTTCCCTTATCATTTTATTTATCAATTCCGCAGCGGCTTTAATTTTTATTAAAATTAAGCTTAACAGGAAGTTTATTTATACATCGGCCGTATTGGCAATAACAATAACAAATTTAATATACGGGGCAAATTATCTGAATAAAAATAAATTTCATAACGCTGAAGCTTTAAACGTTATGATAATTCAAGGCAATTATCCAAAAGAAACCAAATTCAGCAGCTCTTCCGAGGATATACTGAATAAATATATTTCAATGATATACGGCAGTATTGATAAGGACACAGATTATATTTTATTTCCTGAAACAGCAATGCATTCTGATATTTATGTAAAACCCGAATTGAAAACAAGATTATCGGATATATGCAATGATTACGGAGTAATTATTCTATTTGGCACGCAATACAACGACGATGGCAAGTATTATAATTCATGTATGGCGTTTTATCCTGACAATAAGGATTCCGCTATATACCTCAAGCGGATACTTGTACCGTTCGGAGAATATAATCCATTTAAATTATTTAAATTTCAATTTACCTCCACAAATTTTTCTCCAGGAGAGGAATGCAGTATCATAAATACAGAAAACGGAAATATAGGCTGCGCTATTTGCTTTGAGTCAGTGTTTCCAGAAGCGTCGGTCGACTGCGTTAAGGCCGGAGCAGAAGTAATAACTGTTCTTACTAATGATTCATGGCTTGGAGAGCGGTTACCGCTTTACCAGCATCATACTCACTCAATTATAAGAGCTGTTGAAACCAACAGATATATTCTTACTTCTACCAATACCGGTATATCTTCGGTTATAAGCAACTGCGGAGAAATCAAATCAGAAACTGATTATAACAACGAAGCGGTTATTGAGGATACGTTTTATATGATAAGCGAAAATTCTATATATACCCACTTGGGGGATATTATAATTTTTCCCTCCTGCATTATAATTATTTTGACCGTTATATTATATTTGCGGAATCAAATATTTTCCAAAAAGTCTTGAACTAAAACTTAAGTTAATGTATAATAATATATAGTTATTCACTGAAAGGAGAGGCTCTAATGAGCCTGAAATTTTATGAAAGACGGTTTTATTAAAATTGCCTGCATATCGCCGAAGCTTAAAGTTGCGGACTGCCGTTATAACAGCGATAAAATAACAGAGGCAATTACTAACGCTTACAACAGCAGTGTAAAAATATGCTCTTTTCCGGAATTATCAATCACAGGCTATACCTGCGGTGATTTGTTTTTACAGTCATCTCTTTTAAACGAAGCTGAAAGCAGCGTAATCAAAATAGCAGAGGACACTAAATCACTGGATATTATATCAATAGTAGGTTTTCCATGCGCTTTCATGAACAGCCTATATAACTGTGCTGCCGTTATTTACAAGGGCGATATTCTGGGTATTGTTCCTAAATCTAATATACCAAATTACAGCGAATTTTATGAAGCGCGCCATTTTGCACAGGGAATAGAAAAAATTGAAAATATGAATTTAAAAGGCAAAATCGTACCATTCGGTATAAATCAGATATTCCAGTGTGAGGAAATGCCTGAATTCACTTTTGGCGTTGAGATATGCGAAGACCTCTGGGTTGGAACAACACCTTCTGTAAAGCTGACAGAAAGCGGAGCTACAATGATTTTCAACCTTTCAGCAAGCGATGAAATAATCGGCAAAGCTGATTATCGGCGTACTATTGTAAAAGCCAAATCCGGAAGTCTTCTTTGTATATATGCATATACGGACGCAGGAATCGGCGAATCAACTACCGACATGGTTTTCAGCGGTCATAATATAATCGCAGAAAACGGAAAGATTTTGTCTGAGTCCTCTTTATTTGAAAACGGCATGATTACAGCGGATACAGACGTATTGAAAACCGCCGGAGAACGCTGGAAAAGCAATACCTGCAGCTATACTAACAACGGATATACAATTAATAAATTTTCTATGCAGCCTGTTGAAACAAAGCTGACTCGTAAATTTTCAAGATTTCCCTTTGTCCCCTCGTCAAAATCGTCCCTTGACAACAGATGTACGGAAATACTTAACATACAGTCTGTCGGTCTAATGAGCCGTTTAAAGCACATTAAAGCTAAAAACGCTGTTCTCGGACTTTCAGGCGGCCTCGATTCAACGCTGGCTCTCATAGTAACCGTTAAAGCTTTCAAAATGCTTAATTTAGATACTGAGAATATAACGGCGGTAACTATGCCGTGTTTCGGGACAACCGACAGAACTTATCAAAACGCATGCCGACTGGCCGACGCTTATAATGTTACGCTTCGTGAGATAAACATCAGAACAAGCGTATTACAGCATTTCAAAGATATAGGTCACGATGAAAGCAATCATGACGTTACCTACGAAAACTCCCAGGCGCGTGAACGTACTCAAGTATTGATGGACATTGCAAACCAATCCAACGGAATTGTTATCGGAACAGGAGATTTGTCCGAGCTGGCACTTGGCTGGGCGACTTACAACGGAGATCATATGTCAATGTATGCGGTAAACGCGTCTATCCCCAAGACTCTTATTAAATATATTATTAATTATGAGGCATGCTCGTCGGATAAAAGCTTAAAAAACGTACTGCTCGACATTTTGGACACTCCGGTAAGCCCTGAGCTGCTTCCGCCAGAAAACGGAAATATATCTCAGAAAACTGAGGATCTTATCGGACCCTATGAGCTTCACGATTTCTTTTTATATTACATGGTAAGATTCGGATTTTCACCTAAGAAAATTTTCAGAATAGCGAGACATGCTTTTAAAGACGTTTATGAGGACGCCGTTATATTAAAATGGGAAAAAATATTCTATAAAAGATTTTTCTCTCAGCAGTTTAAACGTTCATGTCTGCCGGACGGTCCGAAGGTAGGAAGCGTTACGCTGTCGCCAAGGGGAGATTTCAGAATGCCCAGTGACGCAAATGCTGATATATGGCTCAATGAGCTTGAAAATATAGGGAGGTAAAATATGAATTACAAAGAAAGCTTTATAAAATTTATGGTAGAAAGCGGAGTGCTTACATTTGGCGAATTCACCTTGAAAAGCGGAAGGAAGGCTCCTTATTTCGTAAATACCGGCAATTATAATACCGGATCTCAGCTTGCCAGACTGGGAGAATATTACGCACAGTGCATAAAGGAAAACAACGTACAGGCAGACACGCTTTTCGGCCCCGCATATAAAGGGATACCGCTGGCCGCCGCGTGCAGTATTGCCCTGTCAAATAAATACGGCATCGATGTAAATTATGCATTTGACAGAAAGGAAGCTAAGGATCACGGCGAAGGCGGAGTAATAGTAGGAAAAAAATTCCAGGACAGAGAAAAAATTGCAATTATTGAAGACGTTATTACTGCCGGCACCGCTATAAGAGCCGTCCTGCCGTTATTAAAATCTCAGGCAGACGTAGATATAACTGCTCTGATTATTTCTGTTGACCGTATGGAAAAAGGAAAGGGCGAGCTTTCGGCCGTTCAGGAGGTTAAAAATGATTTCGGTATTGATGTATATTCCATAGTTACTATCGAGGATATTATAGACGCGATAAAAAACGGCGTTATTCCAGGTATGGAATATTTGGATAAAATGCTTGAATACAGAAAAAATTATGGTGTCTGAATACTTGACATTTACATAATTTTATGATATGATACAAAAAAAGCAATGATGGGAATAGTAACTTGTAATCAAGTTTTCAGAGAGCCTTTGCGCGGTGTAAAAAGGTAACCGATTAAAAGTGAATACGCCCCTGAGCTTAATTTCCGAAACTAAAGTAGGGAGTTACGGGAACGCCCGTTACAGCGTTCAAAGGCCGATTTATTTCGGTAAATTGAGGTGGTACCACGGTAAATTATCGTCCTCTGGAAGCAACGTTGCTTTCAGAGGACTTTTTGATTATCAAACTATAAAAGGGGGTGTTATCCGTGAAATCTGGAACAGATTTCATCATATATGCTTTACATTCAAGATAAAATAAGAATGTGAGGTAAATAAAATGATAAGAAAAGCGAAAAAATCGGATGTATCCAAAATAATAAGACTATGCGGACAGCGTGCTAAAATGCGGTCCGTTTATCCAAAACTCCCGAAAAAAAGATTTTATACAAGAACCTCAAAGGGTTATACAGCCAAGGAATATAAGATAATCGTTTATGAGGATAATAACGTAATTAAAGGATTTAGTAAATTTTTCATTTTTGTCGGCAGAAACGATATGGAACGAAATAAAATGTGCGTAATTGAGCGGTTAGCCGCTGATGAAGAATATGAATCATGCAGAATAAGAACACAGTTGCTTGAATGGATAAAAAAATATGCAGAAAAATGCAATTGCAATTCAATAGATCTAAGAGTTTGCTATGAAAATTATGACGCCGTCAACTTATATTCCTCATTCGGATTTATACCGACAGCTTATGAATTGGAGCTCAAATTAAACAATCCGATTAAAGCAGAAGAATCAGCGTAAGGATGTTATTAACCGCATTTATAAAACCATGATTTGCTGCTTACATGGTTTTCAAGCTCGATTTTATTAACACTAAGCAGCAGAATGGAGATTTATAATGACTTTATTTGAAGAACTGAAAAGAAGAGGTCTAATAGCTCAGCTTACTGACGAGGAAGAAATCAAAGAGCTTATAAATAACGGAAAGGCTACGTTCTATATAGGTTTTGATCCTACTGCCGATTCACTGCACGTTGGTCATTTCATGGCTTTATGCCTTATGAAAAGACTACAGATGGCTGGAAATAAACCTATAGCTCTTCTTGGAGGCGGAACGGGCATGATAGGAGATCCATCAGGAAAAACTGATATGAGGAAAATGATGACAACTGAAACCATCAATCATAACGTTGAATGCTTTAAAAAACAAATGAGCAGATTCATTGACTTTTCCGACAATAAAGCTCTTGTAGTAAATAATGCCGACTGGCTGATGAATTTAAATTATATAGACGTACTACGAGAGGTAGGAGCTCACTTCAGCGTTAATAAAATGCTGACATTTGAATGTTACAAGCAGAGAATGGAAAGAGGTCTTACTTTCCTTGAATTTAATTACATGATAATGCAGAGCTATGATTTTTATAAGCTATACAAGGACTACGGCTGCAATATGCAGTTCGGAGGAGACGATCAATGGGCAAATATGCTGGGCGGTACAGAGCTTATCAGAAAGAAGCTCGGCAAAGACGCTTACGCTATGACAATAACCCTGCTTCTTAACTCTGAAGGAAAGAAAATGGGAAAAACAGAAAAGGGCGCCGTATGGCTTGATCCCGAAAAAACATCTCCGTATGACTTCTATCAATACTGGCGGAATGTTTCTGACGCTGATGTAATAAAATGCCTTAAAATGCTTACTTTTATTTCAATTGAAGAAATAGAGGAAATGGAAAGAACATTACAGGGTGCGGCTCTGAATAAGGCTAAAGAGATACTTGCCTTTGAGCTGACAAAACTGGTTCATGGAGAAGATGAAGCAATAAAAGCCGATACGGCTGCTAAAGCTATCTTTTCAGGACGAGGAATTAGCGACGATATGCCGACGACCGAACTTGAATGTAATGATCTTTCCGAAGGGAAGATCGGAATACTAACATTGCTTGTAAAAACCGGACTTGCTTCATCTAACGGCGAAGGGCGAAGGCTTGTTCAACAGGGCGGAATTTCAATAAATGATGTAAAGATTATGGATCCTTCAGAGCAAATCAGCTTTGAAGAAAATAAAGCTATTATAAAAAAGGGGAAAAAGGTATTTCATAAGGTAGTTATAAAATAAAACGGTTAAATGTAAACATTTTGTAAACAATCCGGAAATCTATTGATTTTTGTAAATTTATGGTATATACTTTATAAGTAATCTTTTAAAAGATTTCCCCTCTACTTTTTTTCATCAAAATCCCGTTCAGATAAATCTGAACGGGTATTTTTTATAATCTAAAATTTAATTTTCAATTAAATTATTATCAAATTTAATATTATTAGCTTTTGCGTATTTTTCTGCATAGCTTCCTTTAGGGGTATGTATAACCAGATCTTCATCACAATAATCAAACGACGAATCCCTGATTTTCTCAACGCTTGCCGGAATATTTACGTCTTTAAGAGAACGACAGTATTCAAATGTGCCGTCCCCTATTTCAACGCAACCTTCACTAATATTTACAAATTTTAAAGATTCGCAGTATTCAAAAGCATCCCCGCCTATTCTTTTAACGCTTGACGGTATATCTATAAATTTAAGAGATTTACAGTATTGAAAAGCATTTGCTTCAATTGCAGTAATATCATCTGCAATCTCAAACTTTGTAAATTCTTCATATTGATATTGTGCAGCTCTAATAACATTTTCATTACTGCTGTCATTATACTCTGCAAATATATTATCGGAAGACAGTCGTCTGTTATAAGCATATTCTTCTGCATAGGAGCCTTCCGGCGCATGTATTGTAACCTCACTGCAGTTTGCGAAAGAAGCATCATAAATTTTTGAAACAGAATTTGGAAGATTGACATCTTTTAAAGACGGACAGCTCCAAAATGCAGTATCACCTATTGTTTTAAGTCCTTCGGCTACATTTATGTATTTTAGACCAGCACAGCTCCAGAAAGCGCCGTTTCCAATTTCCTCAACTGATCCCGGTATTTCTACAGCTTCAATATAATCTACACTCCAAAAAGCTCCGTCCGCTATTTTCTTTACACCGTCCGGTATAATGACATGACTGTCGCAGCCCTTATAACTTATCAAAATATTTTTACTTATTACAAAATCACTTTTATCTGATTCTTCACTTATAATTGACTTAATGCTTTCTTCTGCAATTTCCTTAGTAATAATTTCGCTTTCAGCAACCTCATTATCAGCAATCGTTTCAGCTTTTAATTCTGAATCTCCAATATTGTTTGATTCACTGCCGCATGAACACATTAACATATTTATTAAAATTGCTGTAGTTATTATTATTTTTTTCCTATTCATTTTTAACACAACCTTATATATAATATTTTTCATTAATATTATACCATTATATTTATTATTTGTCAATAAATTATAATATTACAATCATAAGATAGTATTACTATGAATAGCATTACTTTTATTTTTATTCTGCGATCTGAGCTTTGAGCTGCTCTTCTTTTTCAAAATCAGTACCCTTAGTAAACTTGTCTACTTCAAGATCTCCCTTAGAATCTATATCCGATGAGTTTTTCTTTTTATAAACAAGTTTCAATAAAATCGGAGTAATTATTGTTGTAAACACAACCATGATAACAATAGGCGCAAAATATTTATCGTTCATAAGTCCTACGGCTGCTCCTTTGCTGGCAACGATTAATGCTACTTCTCCACGGGAAATCATGCCTACTCCAACTCTTAATGCGTCCTTGTTTTTCATTCCGCATACCTTAGCTCCCAGTCCGCAGCCAATAATTTTTGTTAAAACCGCAACAATTAACAGTAAAACTGCGAAAATTATGATTGAAGTATCCATGCCGGGAAGTACGACCTTTAAGCCTATGCTTGCAAAGAATACAGGCGAAAGCAGCATGTACGAAAGCGTTTCAAAACGGTTTGTAAGGTATGTGGCTCTGGGACCGTTTGACATAGCCAATCCAGCAACAAAAGCGCCGGTTATATCCGCAACTCCGAAAAACTTCTCGGCTGAATAAGACATCAGCAGACAGAAGACGAATCCTATAATAACAAATCTTCGAAGATCCTTTTTCGAACTTCCGGACCATTTGTTAAACACATAATGGAAGCCTACTCCTATAATAATTGCAAACACAAAAAATGCGACAATTTTTAAAAGAACTGTCCAAATATTTACTGATGAGTCCGCACACGACGTAATAATTGTAAGAGCAATAATTCCCAGAATATCGTCTATTATAGCGGCGCCCAAAATAGCGTTGCCCGATTTAGTAGAAAGCTTTCCAAGCTCTTTTAAAGTTTCAACGGTAATACTTACGGAAGTTGCCGTCATTATCACTCCTATAAACATATTCTGCAGAAACAGACTTGTGCTGAGATCATTTTCAGTATTGAAAAAATAAGCTATTACAAAGCCTCCTCCAAGGGGTACCAAAACGCCCATCAATGCAATAACAAAGGAAGTTTTTCCGGCTTTGGCAAGCTCTTTGATATCAGCCTCAAGACCTGCGCAAAACATCAGTACTATTACTCCCAGCTCTGAAACAGCATCTATAAAATCGGTTGCCGTAAGTATTTTTAAGCATGCCGGTCCAAGAATAAGTCCTGCTAACAGAGCGCCTACAACCTGCGGCAGCTTAAACCGCTTTGTTACGAGTCCAAAAACCTTGGTACTAAGCAGTATCAATGCAAGCGATAATAAATAACTATAATCCATAAAGATCATCTCTCCCTTTAAAGCGTTCACCCGAATTAATTGCAGGTCGCACTTTTTGTGATTAAGAAAAGTCGAAAAAATTACTTCTTTCACTAACTTAATGAATAAAATAACATTTTTCAAAATTTCCCTAACACATTATATCACTTTGTATAAAAAAGTCAAGATAAAAAATTCACAAACTTATCATGATAAAGTTTATCTGAAGTTAAATAATATATTCTGTTTTTTTTTTGAAAATTTATTGATTTTTATAAAATTATATGCTATACTTAATGTAATTGAAATAAATTAAGGTTATAATAATGGAGGAATTACTTAATATGAACGTTTTTGAAATTATCGGCGGAGTTTTACTGATCGTAACATGTCTTTTAGCAGTTATATTATGTCTGCTTCAGGACTCCAAACAGCAGCAGAATATGACGGCGGCTATTACAGGCGGAGCAAACGATTCTTTTTATGAAAAGAATGAGGGCAGAACAAAGGAAGCCATTCTCAGAAAAATTACAAAGGTTCTGCTTATTATGTTTTTTATACTGACGATTGCAGTAAACGCTATTACTAAATTTATCGATTAATTTTAAATTCGTCCTGTGATTCCGTTTAATAACCGGAGTTTGCAGGACTTCTTATTTTATGTGAGGAAAAAATATTATGAGCAGACCAACAAAAATTAAAAATAACGGAGATAAATATTCGACGGAAAATTACCGGAATAAAATTATTACTTTTCTTACTAAATCCGGAAAAAAGCCGATTTCATATAAAGAGCTGGCGGCCAAATGCAGAAGCAATCGTGGTAACAGCAGAAACTTCAACGACGCATTAAACGCTCTTGTTGTATCGGGTGAAATATATGAAAGAAAAAGAGGCTTTGTATTAACAGACATATTAGGCTATTTTAAGGCAGAAGTTTTACGTCTTAACCGTACTTTCGGTTTTATAAAAAGATGCGATAATCAAGAAGAAATATTTATTCCGGGTAAATATCTCTGCGGCGCTATGCCTGGAGATAAGGTTCTTGCAGCTTATATACAATCGCGGTCGGGAAGTCCCGAGGGTGAAGTTGTGGACGTATTGGAGCAGGCTTTGTCAAATCTTTCCGGAATAATTATTGAGGAATCCGGTAATAAATATTTTCTTGCAGATTCCATGTCTAAAACGCCCGTTAGAATTGTACCTGGAGACGCCGTTTATAAAGTCGGAGATAAGGTACTGGCACAGATTATTTTCCGTGGAAAACGTCATGCGGAGCATAAAGCCAAAATAATCTTCAGCTTCGGAAGCGCTCTTAAGGCTTCAAGCTGTGCGGAAGCCGTTATTTCAGAAAGCGGAGTAATACCGGAATTTCCGGAAAATGTTCTTTTTGAAGCAAAAAAAATAGCAGCGTCAGGAGTCTGGGAGGATGATTTCAAAAACAGGCTTGATTTGCGTGATAAGTTAATATTTACTGTTGATAGTGCGGAATCAAAGGATCTTGACGACGCGGTTTCACTGGAAAAAATCCCCGCAGGCTATAGACTTGGAGTTCACATAGCAGACGTTTCACATTATGTAAAAGGTAACAGCCAGCTTGATAAAGAAGCTCTTGAACGTGGAACCAGCATATATTATGCTGATAAAGTAATACCTATGCTTCCAAAGGAACTCTCCAACGGAATATGCTCGCTTAACCCAGATGAAAGCAGATTGACATTTTCTGCAATAATGGAGCTTTCCAAAGATGGAATACTTCTCAATTATAAATTCGTCAAATCTGTTATTTGCTCTAAAGTTAAAGGAATTTATTCTGAAATAAACAGCATTCTCGATGGCAGCGCAGAAAAAGCAATTGAAGAAAAATATTTCGAATTAAAGGATACGATATTTTTAATGGACGAGCTTGCAGATATTCTTATTTTAAATCGTCGAAAAAGAGGCGCTCCGGAAATAGAGACTTCTGAAAGCAAGCTTATTATTGATAACGGAATGTGCAGAGAAATCGTCCCAAGAACCAGAGGAAAAAGCGAAATGATTATAGAAGAATTCATGCTGACAGCCAATGAAGCCGCGGCGCGTACTGCCCATGAAAATGATATTCCCTTTGTCTACCGTGTTCACGAAGCTCCGTCTCCCGAAAAAATAAACGATTTAAAGGAAGGATTAAGACGCCTGAACGTTGAGGTACCTGTATTTACTGAAGCAAAACCGGTGCATTTATCGGAAATTCTACGAAACTCAAAGGATAAACCGTTTTACCCAGTTATTAATATGATGACCTTAAGATCAATGGCCAAGGCAAAATATGAACCGGAACCCAAGGGGCATTTCGGATTAGCTCTTGATGATTATGCACATTTTACCTCCCCTATCAGACGATACCCCGACCTGGCTATACACCGCATTCTCACCGATATAATAAACGGATATGATAAAGAAAAGCTCATAAAAAGATATTCAGGCTTTGTACAAAAAGCGTCTCAGCGTTCAACTGAAACAGAAATTAGGGCTATGAATATCGAGCGCAATTGCGAGGACTGCTATAAAGCGGAATATATGCAGCAGCATATAGGTGAAATATTTAAAGGACTTATTTCCAGCGTAACAGAATACGGCTTTTACGTTGAGCTTGAAAACACTGTAGAAGGTCTGGTTCATGTAAACAGTCTTCCTGAGGGAAATTATATTTATGACGGATTTTTTAGTCTTACTGAAGAATTCAGCAACACCGTTTACTCCGTCGGAAACAAGGTAAGCGTATTATGTGCAGGAGCAGATGTAAACAGCGGAAAAATTGACTTTAATATCACCGACAACAAGGAGTAAACATATGAAAAAGTCATTAATCGTTTTATTATCAGCTATTATCGCCGTTAATGTTTCCGGATGTAAAAAAAGCTCTGATAAAATGAGAGAAAACACCGATTCTTCAAAAACATATGAAAGCAATGTAAATAATGACGAAACGAATTTATTTAATGAATCAGAAAAGCCGTTAATTCAAACTGAAAAAAATACTTCAACGTCTGAAAACGATAAAAATGTTCAAACAGAATTTACTTCCGAAAGCAATAATACAGAAAAAACCGATTCGTCAGATTTTAACGACAGGGTAGAATTTGCTAACGCCGTTTATCAAAAAGGAATGGACATGTACAGCCAGGTTCTTCTTAGCTGCCCTTACAAGCTTGATTATGACACAACAAACGAAAGCGGCTTTGCCAAGATAAGCGATTCATCAATAAACAGTATCGACGATATAGTCTCCTTATACTGCACTGTTTTTGCTGAACCTGATTTATACATTTACGAGCGTTACAGCGAGGATAATGGTTCCGTATATTGCAGCGACGCTTCAAGAGGTACTAATATATATTATTCAGATACTGATTTAGAGTTTATTTCCGGTGACGAAACAGAGCTTAGCTATAATGCGGTTTCACATTATAGCGACCCCGAAACCGGAAAAGAAATGGACGATAAAATTTCCGTTTTTACTATAAAACTTATAGACGGAAGCTATAAAATCACAGAATTCACATTTCCAAAATAAAAAAAGCCGGTCACAAGACCGGTTTTTTACATTTTTGTAAATTCATAAGTATTAAGGTTTTCCAAATTATAAAGCTTTAAGGTTTCATAATCCGGCAAATAATAGCCGTAATAAACCACTTCGTTTTCTTCTTCCAAAGTATTGCTTCCGCCCTCAATGCACTCTTTATTATTCATCACAAGCGCATAATAGCCGTCCTCTTCAATAGCAAACTGGACAAGCGCTGAACGCTGACTTTCCTCTGGAAGTCCATGACTTTCCTCAAGGAAATCAATAGCGTCCTGACCGCTTTTTAATGTATACTCTCCGGAATAATAATTATCATCACGTTCAGACTTACTTTTAAACCATTTAAAGCTACTGTCATCGCTAAGCTCCAAAAGCATACCGCTTGTTGTTTCCCATTTATTCCCAGTTAAATAATCCCCTTTTTCTTCCGCTTCCTTATTACCGCAAGCTACTGCCGTCAGCATAACACAGCTAAGAATACAAGCAAAAGACTTTTTAAATAATGAGATCATATTTTTAAATCCTCCGATTAAAGAAAAGTAACGCCGTATGTATAAAATACACACAAACGTTACGCATAACGCATGGAGCTAGTAGTCGGACTCGAACCGACGACCTGCGCATTACGAATGCGCTGCTCTACCATCTGAGCCATACTAGCAAATAAAATTATTCAAGCATTAATCTTCTCAAATAACATTATAATTTTACCACAAAAATTATAATAAGTCAATAGGTCATCAATATAATCATAAATTTTAATTTATAAACCTCAAACGTTTAGATCGATCAATAATCATTCCAATATTTCCCTCCCCCACATCAATATTTTTCAGTCGCAGTCGCAATTTTCCGGCAACCCACGATATTCTGACGGAGTTTTACCAGTTTCATTTTTAAATTGTCTAATAAAGTAAGATACACTGTTATATCCGCAAATAGACGATATATCCTTTAATGTAAGATCGGATTTTCTGAGCATATCCGAAGCCTTTTCAATACGGCTTTGGATCAAATCCTGACTAACGCTTTTTCCAAAGGTATCTGAATACAGATGCTGAAAACGTGAACGGCTAAGAGAGAGTTCCTTTGCCATTTCATCTAAAGTCCATTCCCTGCCCGGCCAGCGATAAATTGACTCGCGAATCCACAGTAGTTTTTCAAAATGTACACTGTCATTAACTTTTACGCTGTCTGTTTTATAAATTATCTTTTCATTCAGCTTGTAAAGAAGCAGTTTAAAATATAAATCTACTGAAAATTTGCGGTTTATATTAGCTGAATACTGTTCATAGCACATATTTCTTACAATTGCTGAAATATCTGTTATATCAGAAACAGCGACCGGCTTGTTCAGCGGAATGTCAAGGCTCTCTATCAGAGACAGTTCATCGTCGTCGGGACCGAAATGAATCCAGTCGTCATAGTATTCGTCGCAATCCGGATAATAATACTCCGGATATTCAGGAGTATATATGATAAAGGACTTTGCAGGAGTACGGATATCTACGCCGTTTATTCGAAAATAAGCGGGAGATTTTACGATCAGCAAAAGCCAATCGCCGGCTCCATTGGGCCGATCAATATAAAATGATCTGTCGTGTCTGTGATGATAGCCTATTTCGTCCATTCTCATAATAACGCGCCCCTCAATTCATTTATTTTAAATATAGCATAAAATGTAATTCCCTGTCAATCACATTTTATATATATTTTGTAAATTTCATTTTATATCAGCACAAAAGTACAATTAAAACAGCATGTTTATGTATTGACATTATCATGTAAATAATTTACAATTTTACTATAATTTTATGAAAATTATCCAAAACAGAGGAGGAGAATTATGAAAATTAAAAAGCTATTTTCTGCGATAACCGCTGCCTTGTGCTGTTCAGGAATTATATCATATTTTCCTGCAAATCAAGAATACGTAACCGCGGTAACGCTTGTAAGCGACGATTTTGAAACAAATTATGACGGATGGCACGGCAGTACGGATACGGTAAAGCTTTCGGCAGACAGTTTTGCCGGATATAACGGCTCAAGAGGCATGACGGTATCGAACAGAACTAACCCGACTGACGGCGCAAGCTCTTCAAAGGGGTTTTACCTGGAGGGCGGAGTCAATTATCACTACAGTATACAGGTTATCAGCGAGACCAGCGAGACATTTAGATTTACTCTTACATATATTGATTCGGAAACTGATAAAGAAGAAACTGTTTTACTTTCATCTGAGGAATGTGATTCCGGAAAATGGTCAGAGCTTTCCGCCGACTATATGGCTCCTGAAAACAGCTATGAATTCAGGCTTACAATATCAACCGATTCAACAAATGATTTTACTTTTGACGAAGTATACGTTACCTCAAAGGAAAACTTGAATATAGTTTATGCGGCGTCGGCAGAAAAAGGTCTCAAGGACGAGTTTGCCGACTATTTCAGAGTAGGAAATATTTTAAACGGATCAACTGTTGCCAATTCTGCAATTACAGCAAATATTTTAAAGGATTATAACAGCATTGAGTGTGAAAATGAAATGAAACCGGACGCAACGCTCGTACAAAGTCAATGCAACGGAACAAACGTCGGCGTATCATTAAATAACGCTGCCGCCATCATTGATTTCTGCGTTAATAATAATATTGCAATGCGTGGTCACGCCTTTGTATGGCACAGTCAGACGCCTTCCTGGTTCTTTAAGGAAAATTATAATGCAAACGGTGCATGGGTTTCATCCTCTGTAATGGATCAAAGACTGGAAAGCTACATCAAAAATATGTTCAATGCCATTGAAACGCAGTATCCTTCTCTGAATCTCTATGCATATGACGTTGTAAACGAAGCCGTCAGCGACGACATCAACAGAACCGCTAATTACGGAGGCGCGAGAGAAGCCGGCGACAATAATGTTACAGGCGGCACATCTGCCTGGGTTTCAGTTTACGGAGACAACAGCTTTGTGGAAAAAGCGTTTACTTACGCAAGAAAATATGCTCCGGAGGGTTGCGATCTTTATTATAATGATTACAATGAATATTGGGATCACAAGCGCGACTGTATTTACAATATGTGCAAGGATCTCTATGAAAAAGGACTCCTCGACGGCGTGGGAATGCAGTCTCATGTTCCGGCAAACGCAACAGGCTTTGCAGGAACAGATTCCTACATCACAGCTATGAAGAAGTATCTCTCCATTGGATGCGATGTGCAGATTACCGAGCTTGATATAAGCACGGAAAACGGCAAATATACCTTGCAGGAACAAGCAGATAAGTACAAGTCCATTTTTCAGGCAGCTATGGACTGGAACAAAAATCCCGCTTCATCAGGCAGAGTAACCGCTGTCTGCATTTGGGGACCGAATGACGCGAACACATGGATAAAATCAGAAAATGCTCCTCTTCTTTACGATGTAAATAACCAGCCGAAGCTCGCATATACAACTCTAACCAATATGATTCCGGAATCCGAATGGGGTGATGGCAGCAATTATAATAAAAAAATTGAGCCAAATGAATATGGCTGGTATTTTTATGACACATTTGAAGGTAATACATTTAATTGGAGCGGCAGAGGCAGCGCCGATATTATGACAAGCGGCCGCACAGCCTACGTTGGCAGCGAAGCTCTGCTTATACAAAATCGTACAGAAGCCTGGAACGGCGCCCAGAAAAAACTTAATACCGCCGCCTTTGTTCCCGGCAGCATATACAGCTTCAGCGTAAACGCAATATATTTTGACGGAGATTCCACGGAAAAGTTTTATATGAAGCTGCAATATACTGACAGCAGCGGCAATACATGCTATTCCACTATTTCAGAAGCTACTGCGATACAGAGCGAATGGGTACAGCTTGCCAATAAGAATTATCAAATTCCGGCAGACGCTTCAAATATGTATATTTATGTTGAAACCGCCGACAGCGCTAATAATTTCTATATAGATGAAGCGATAGGAGCTGTAGAAGGCACGTCTATTATGGGGGCAGGTTCTAAGGAAATCATACTCGGAGATATAAATTCAGACGGGATTATCAATGCGTTTGATCTTATAATTGCAAAGCGGGGATATACTAACGGTTTTTCAAGTAAATCGTCGCAGATATGTGCAGATGTAAATCAGAACGGCATATTCGATGAAAACGATATATCTTTGATTGAGGATTTTCTGCTGTGCAAAATTACTGAATTTCCCGTTGAAGAAAAGATTACTGATACCGCGGCAATGGAACAGCTTTTTTCAAATATTAATTTGACATCTTCCTATAAAAAAAGCGGTGAAAATAATCCTCTGTATACTCAGCGTTTCGGTGCAGATCCCGGCGTCATGGAGTATAACGGACGGGTTTATGTTTACTCAACAAACGACATTATTGAGTATGACAACGGAGGTTCAGTTATAGAAAATACATACGGTCAGATAAATCAGATAAACTGCATTTCCTCCGACGACATGGTAAATTGGACAGACCACGGAGCGATACAGGTTGCAGGCTCAAGCGGCGCGGCTTCCTGGGCGATAAATTCTTGGGCGCCGTGTGCCGCGCACAAGACAATTAACGGTAAAGAAAAATTCTTTCTATATTTCTGTAACGGAGGAAACGGAGTAAGCGTACTGACAGCGGACAGTCCTACAGGCCCCTGGACAGACCCTTTAGGCAAAGGATTGATTACGCGTTCTACGCCTAACTGCTCCAACGTTACATGGTTGTTTGATCCGGCCGTACTTGTAGATGACGACGGAACCGGATATCTTTATTTCGGAGGAGGAGTACCTGACGGAAAAACAGAAAATCCAGGCACGGCGCGGGTAGTAAAGCTGGGAAACGATATGATAAGCCTCGCAGGTGATCCGCAGACTATCGATGTTCCATATTTATTTGAAGATTCAGGAATAAACAAAATAGGAAACAAGTATTATTATACTTACTGTTCAAATTGGAATACAACTGGAAATTCCTATGGAATGTCAAGCGGAGCTATTCAGTATATGATAAGCGACAGCCCTATGGGACCGTTTACTTACGGAGGAGAACTGTTTAAAAATCAGGGAAACTTTTTTGGTCTCTACGGCAACAACCATCATTCTATTGTTGAACTCAACAGTGAGCTTTACTTATTTTATCATGCAAGAGCGGTTGAAGCCGCAATGGGTATCACAGGAAATTACAGAAGCCCTCAGGTTAATAAAATAACCATGAACGGAATTTCTTTCAATTCCGTAATCGGCGACATGAAAGGAATACCGCAATTAAAGTCGCTTAATCCTTATGAAAAGGTTCAGGCTGAAACCATAAGCAGGCAAGCGGGGGTAAACGTCAGAGGAACAGGAGATACAATTATAACGGATATACAATCCGGCGACTGGATCAGCGTTTTCGGCGCAGACTTTTCAAAGGGCTCAAAAAGTCTGACTATCTGCGCTTCATCTCAAAAAGAGGCAATCGTTAAAATTTGCGTCGGAAACGAAACCGGAAAAGCTATCGGCTATGCTGTAATTCCTAATTCAGACGGTAAATTTACTGAAATAACCGTTCCTGTAAACAATATAAGCGGTAATCAGGATATTTATTTTATTTTCAGCGACACTATTGAATTAGACTGGTGGCAGTTTACATAACTAATTTTAAATACATGAAATTCAAATATTAATAAAGTAACCTCTGCATTGTTAGCAGAGGTTATTTCTTATTTATACGGAATATTTTTTACTATTAAAATCAGTAGCCGTATTTATACATTTTTCTGGGAAAAACGCCGGAGCCTGTTCCAATATCCAATAGCTTCTGAGATTTATGATAAAAACCCAATTCATAAATTCTATTATAAAACGACTTGGGGTAAATATCACGGTATCTGGCATAATCTTGAGAAATCATTCCAAAATCAAAGGAGCTTCCATTATCTATTTTTTTATTTGTTATCATGGCATTATTACCTATATTTTCATAGTTAATGAAATTCTTTTTCGCTTAACGTCAACGTCAATTACCTTTACCTTAACAACCTGGCCGACTTTTACCGCTTCAAGAGGATGCTTTATAAATCTATCGCAAATCTGCGAAATATGTACAAGTCCGTCCTCATGAACGCCTATATCAACAAAGACTCCGAAGTCTATAACATTACGAACAGTTCCCGACAGTTCCATTCCGGGCTTCAAATCCTTGATTTCCATAATATCTCCGCTTCTCATTAACGGCGGAGGCAGTTCGTCGCGGGGATCTCTGCCCGGCTTTTGCAATTCATCTACAATATCTGCAAGCGTAGGCATACCTATCCCCAGCTTCTCGCAGATTAATTTTTTATCTAAAGCCTTTACATTTTCATTAATCATACGAATTTCAGGCGTTCCAATATCCGACAGCTTGAATCCGCATTCATTCATAAGCTCTTTTGCCGCTTCATAGCTTTCAGGATGTACAGCCGTATTATCAAGAGGATTTTTACCGTCCCTTACACGAAGAAATCCCGCGCACTGCTCAAAAGCCTTTTTCCCAAGTTTAGGTACCTTTAACAGCTGCTTTCTGTCTGTGAACGCACCGTTTTCTTCACGGTATTTTACTATATTTTTTGCAACGGAAGAATTTATTCCGGAAATATATGCTAGCAAAGAATACGACGCCGTATTAAGATCAACGCCGACAGAATTTACGCAATCCTCAACAACCCCGGACAACGCTTCGTTCATTCTTGCTTTCGGCATATCATGCTGATATTGACCAACTCCAATCGCTTTAGGATCAATTTTAACAAGCTCCGCCAATGGATCCTGCAGACGTCTTGCAATTGAAACCGCGCTTCTTAGTGAAACGTCATACTCGGGAAATTCCTCGGCCGCAAGCTTTGAAGCGGAATAAACCGACGCTCCCGCCTCGCTTACTACCATATAGCTTACATTCTGAGGTATTTCCTTTATAAGCTCGGCAACAAATTCTTCGCTTTCTCTTGAAGCTGTTCCGTTACCTATAGCAATTGTGGTTACTCCGTACTTTGTTATAAGTTTCTTTAGCTTAGTTTTAGCCTCTTCAATTTTTTTCTGAGGAGGCGTAGGATAAATCACAGTCGTGTCAAGAACCTTTCCAATACTATCTACCACCGCAATTTTACACCCTGTTCTGTAGGCCGGATCAAGTCCTAATGTTACGCTGTTTTTTATCGGCGGCTGCAAAAGAAGCTGTCTTAGATTTGATGAAAATACTTTAATAGCTCCTTCAGCGGCTCTTGCTGTAAGCTCAGCTCTTATTTCGCGCTCTACCGACGGCATTATAAGACGCTTACAGCTATCCTGTACCGCTGCCTTAACGATATTTCCGCTATCAGTATTGTTTATTACATACTTCCTTTCAGCAATCGAAAAGCAAAACTCCTCATCTATAGATACAGAAACCTTGAGAGCTCCTTCCTTTTCACCGCGGTCCAAGGCAAGTATTCTATGATCTGCTATTTTTGAAACCGGCTCACAGAATTCATAATAATTCTGATATACAGTTTCGGCATTTTCATCCGAAGCCCTTGACTCGATCTTAGCAGCCTTTTCATAAAGCTTTCTTATACTCTTTCGCAGCTCTGCGTCGTCCGATACGTTTTCTGCTATTATATCAGAAGCTCCTTGAATTACTTCTTCTTCTGTTTCCAAACCGTTTTCAACATTTATAAATTTCTGAGCTTCATTATGTAAATCTAATTTATCATCTTGTCTACCGATTAAATCTGCAAGAACTTCCAGTCCCTTTTCTCTCGCAATACTTGCTCTTGTTTTTCTTTTCGGCTTAAACGGACGGTATATATCTTCTACCTCGACAAGGGTTTCAGCTTTATCAAGAGCCGAACTGATTTCCTCAGTCAATTTTCCCTGTTCGGCAATTGAAGAGCTGACTTCACTTTTTCTGATTTCAAGATTCCGCAGATATGTCAGTCTGTCCGACAGCTCTCTTAAAATCTGATCGTCAAGCGAACCGGTTAGCTCTTTACGGTATCTGGCGATAAACGGAATTGTCTTTCCGTCGTCAATCAAAGCAACTGTATTAACCACCTGTTCCTGTCTAAGTTTAAATTCTTCAGCTAAAATTTTATTGATTTCCATTATTAATTCCCTATCCTATTTATTAATTATATTCATTTTACCACTTTTTTTCTGAAATTTCAATAAAATAAAAATATTTTATCTGCCGATTGTCGAAAATTTGACATTACAGTAATTTAATGCTATAATATTATATTAAGAAAAGATTTTATATTGTCCGCACATACTGTGAAGGAAAAATCAGAAAATTTTATATTTTTTGTGATTTCTACTTGAAAAACATCGAATTAACTGCTATTATATAATTAGTAAGATGCATACTATCAGACTGGAGGATTAATATGAACTATTTTAATATAGATTTTGACACTATTGCTTCTAAGGACGGATTAAAAAATAAAAAAGAATTTTTCAGCTTCAGACTGTCAGCTAAACAATTTGGTTTGAATCCAGGTCCGTATGTTATTTATCCCGGTATGACAAATCGAGAGCTGATTTGTATACCAATGTATAGATTCAAAGAGCTTGAAGAAAAGTTTTATAAGCTTTCAGAAAAAAGAAATAACAGCGATCATGAAAAATCAGTAAAGCAAAAAAATCTTAAGCAATATATGTCAGAGCAGGAATGCGATGAATTAAGCCGGCTAAGAGGAATTTTAACTAATTCTTATTTATTTATGATAAACAGCTATTCAACTGTAATTACCCTCCCCTACAAATATATTAGTATTCTTCGTATAAAAGAGGATTATTTAAAATTTATATCTGCTGATTCAAATGAATTTCTCCTTGTGAACTCTGCAGATGCTTGGCGTTATGCAGAAAATAAAAATTACCGTTATGATGTCGGCAGAAATAAAAAAGCTATATAAAGCTATAAAAAATTAAATGATTGCAGAAATCTTTTTCCGCAATCATTTTTATTATTTAAAAGCATATAGCACATAATATTTAGAATAACCGCAAGCTAAAACAATACCGCACATGGCATGCGGTATTGTTTTTAATAAGTATCCTTTTAAAATTATACATTTACATTGAACAATGTTATTTTATTAATCCGCGATTAAGGTAGCCACGAAATACTTATTTCTTTCAACTGATCAGTATCTTTATTAAATTCAAAAGAGTAGCCGCTGTCACCCATGTATACTTCGGAGTCAATCTTGTATTCGACACTATTGAAATTATCATTAAATTCAGTAGCGTTATTATTGTTTTCTAAGAGCTGCTCCTTAGTAAGCGTAAGAGGAAAAGAGAAACACACGTCTTTTGCAGCGCTGCTGATATTTTCAGAGAATTCCGCATTCCTGCTTTCATCATAATCAGACTGAGGAACATGAAGAGCATACCATCTTACATATGAAAGAAGAGCCTCTGACTCAGTTATATTGGAATCTGTAATATTTATAAACTGGAACTGCATAGATACATTATCATTAATTTTCACATTGTACGTACCGGTTTCGTAGTTTTTATTTACGTTATTGCCGATATTATTCAATTCGCTTTCCTTAAACGGAATTCCGCCGTCAATCAGATCCTGCAAAGTGCTTTCTCCAAGCTTGAAAATCTTACCCTTATAGGATAAGCTTCTGTTTTCAAGATCGCCGTATTTTTCGCTCAATCCTTCAACAGGTACAAAATCATCCGCCTCTGCCTTTACAGTTGTTTCTTCCACAGCCGCAGTTGTTTCTTCTTCAAAAAAAGTTGTCTCTTCCGGCGCCTCTTCGGTAACTTCTATTTCGGCTGCCGAAGACTCTGCTGTAATTGACTGTTCAGTTTCCTTCTCGTCGCTTTTATCGTCGCTTGTGCAGGCTGTCGTCATTAACATCGCCACAGCCATTGATAAAATCATTGCCAATCTTTTCATTAAAATATTGACCTCCATAATTAATAAATGTTATTCATAATGTAGCAAAATAGATATAATAATTATACGTATATTAACATATCTTTTGTTATTATATCATACAGTATTTAAAAAGTCAAGAAATCACCGTTTATAAGATAGTAATCAATTATGAATTAAACTATATTATTAAATAATGGAATTCATTGCCAACATAAAATAATATGAGTCAATTTCAAAAACTTTTTTAGAAATAATAGATTGAATCAGTAAAAAAGGAATGTATATTTTTGGTTATATTCTCTAAATATTAATACAATAGTTTGTATAATTATACAGAATCTTCAATAATTATTCCTTTATAGCTTGAATTATTTTATTCATTATGATAAATTAAAAATAATTATTGTTTGTCATAGTAGGTATATAGAATATCAGATTGAAAGCATATGGAGGAAAATATGAAGACATTTAGTAAGTACAGCATCATTGATTTATATATTAAATCCTTAGATGTAAATATTAAATACAAGGTTATTGCAGGAATAGAAGAATTTGGTATATTATTGTATAAAAATTTATGCAATGCAAATATTAAAGTTGATTATATTTTTGACGATTATAACTATATAAATAATCAAAATTTACAGGAACTAAATTTTATTTCTTTAGAAGATTTAAAGAAAATTTCCGACAATACATTAGTATTAATTTCGGATAGAGATCCGGAAATATTTCAAAAAGTATATGAAAAATTAAAAATAAACGGTATGAAATATATATGTCCAAATGAATTAATGAAAATAATTAGATTATTACCGGAATCAGAAAGTAATTTATATCCCATTGGACACTATTTTTCTTTATATCCTGATAATGAAAAAATATTAAAGAAATCCGATTGTATATTTAATAAAAATATAACTGTTAAAGATATTGATTTTAATGAGAAAAAACAGCTTGAAATTTTATATAAAATGATAGAACTGTATCCTACGCTGCCGGACTGGCAATTAACATTATCCGATTCTAAAAAAGGTCTCAGATATTATTATGAAAACCAATGGTTCGGTGCGGCTGATGCAATTGCTTTACACTGTATGTTACGTATTTTAAATCCTAAAAGACTTATCGAAATCGGTTCCGGTTATAGCAGTGCAGTCACTCTTGATACTAATGAGTATTATTTAGAAAATAAATTACATATTTCTTTTATAGAGCCTCATCCAGAACGCCTAAAAATGCTATTGAAATCCGAAGACAATATAGAATTACATGTAAAAGAACTTCAGGATATTTCATTAGATTTCTTTAAGCAATTATCTGAAGGAGATATACTGTTTATAGATTCTTCTCATGTTTCAAAGGTCGGATCTGATGTTAATTATCTTTTATTTGAGATATTACCGCAATTAAATAAAGGCGTATATATTCACTTTCATGATATTTTTTATCCGTTTGAATATCCTAAAGACTGGATAATTAATAAAGGCTTTATTTGGAATGAACTGTATATTCTAAGGGCATTTTTACAAAATAACCCAAATTACTCAATACAATTCTTTCAGGATATGTTATTATATAAATATTCAGATATATTTATGAAAAATTGGCCTACAAATATTCCTGTATACAGCAGTTTGCCATATGGCGCTAGCATATGGCTTAAGAAAAATAATTAATAATGGGGATATTTCTTTATATGCGTTCGATGAGAATTTCATTACGGTTTCCAAACGCCCAAACACAATAAATTTCTCATTGCAAGAGGTATTGAGCCATTGACGAGATTGATATTGACGAGATAGTGTTTGAAATATGTTACGATTTATGATATAATGAATTTTCAGATATTCAATGGAGGTATTGGAATGAAAAAAGTTAAGATAACAGTCGTTCGAAAAATGTTCAATGAAGAATTGGCAAAAGAATACGGTGCAGATGGATTAACCGCTTGTCCTATGCTTAAAGAGGGACAAGTATTCTATGCGGATTATGCTAAACCGGCAGGACTTTGTGATGAAGCATGGAAAGCTATCTATCAGTATGTTTTTGCATTAGCTCATGGTTCGGAAAATGAATTATTCTACTATGGAGATTGGATAAAAACAAAAGGTGTGGCAATTTGCAGCTGCAATGACGGACTTCGCCCTGTTATATTTAAACTTGAAGCAACAGATGAAACATCAGTTATTGATTATGAACCTGTAGATTAAGTTTCAATTAAGTAATACATATAATGATCAAAATGCCCTGTCAATAGCTGACAAAATAGATGAATTATAAAAGTGGACTAAATAAAATTTTTTCATCAAACAGCAGCATATACCCTGATGTATATTGTTTTACTGTCTTTATCTTCTATGCTATCGTTTCCTTGGTATTCGGAATGGCTGGATAAAGACAATCAAGAGCATGCTCAAAATAATATTAGAAATCTGAGTAACATACTCGAAAAATATACGGTTAAGGTGAGTTGATAAGAATGAAAACAATATTTTCTTACTGGGATGTTTCTTTAGGTTTAATTGCTATAGGCTTTGGTATTTATCGTTTTATTAAGTTTAAAAAGTACCAAAAAAAGCGTGATAAAGATATGTTAAAAAAAACAAATGGTATATGGATGATCGCCACGCATTTTTTTGTGTTCATTCCTTATATTTGTTGGTGTAGTATTTATCTACAACAGGTTAAATGGTAATTTACCTAATATTATTGCGCTTATAAAAGAGTTTGCATCTTATTGAATAAAAAAATTATTGGTATAGTAGAATGCTATATCCATGATTAATTTCAATCAATAGAGATTACAAAACTGCTGCAAAAATTCAAAAAAGTAAAACAAACTTAATTTTTCACTTGACGATGATAAATCATTGTTAGAATATGATTATATGAATAAGCTTTGCAAACAATTAATGTCACCTGCCAGCCAGTCCGGAGGAGTTAAAAGTATAGACTTTTCAGAAGTCCCATCGGATATTTTACCGTTGATGGTTTCTCTTATTGCAAGATTGATTTTTTCTGTGCAACAATGGATGGATAAAGATAAATTTAATCCCATTGCAATTTCCTGTGACGAGGCTCATTTGTATATTCCGGCAAATGCACAGCAGAGCGTTGAAGTTTCAAGCTTACATAGTTTCGAAAGGATAGCAAAAGAGGGAAGAAAATACGGTGTAGGATTGGTAGTTATCAGTCAACGACCTTCCGAAGTAAATCATACTGTTTTGAGTCAAAGCAGTAATTTTATTGCTATGAGATTGACAAACTCAGATGATCAGAATGTAATAAAAAAATTACTTCCTGACAGTATAGGAAACTTTGCAGACTTATTACCTATTCTTGATGTCGGTGAAGCAATTGCTGTAGGAGACGCAAGTTTATTGCCAAGCAGAATTCTTATTGATAAACCTAAAATCGAACCCAATAGTGCGACAATTAAGTTTTGGTCTGAATGGTCTAAATCTAATGTTTCGGATATTGTATCTATGCCCGGAAAGTCCGATATTATGGGCATTTCCGGGCTTTTTCTGTTTTCCATGAGTTTGGCAATACAGCTCGCCAGCGGGCCTGTCTTTGGTATGGCGGCATGGTAAGCGCTTGGAAGCTCACTTTTGCACCCCCTCCGGCATTTATGAATAAAGAAAATGAGGAAACGCTAAAAAGTGTCTGCCGCCAGCTATTGGCCTCATATCCCATATAAAACAATTTAACGGGAACCTTTGCGGCTCCCGCTTTTTTTTATTTTATGCCCGCTCGAAAGACTCCCCGCAGATTACATTGACCTCCCGTGTTGCCCGGATGATAGTGCCGCAGCAGGGGCAGACATATTTGATACTGCGATTTTTGGATTTTTTACTCCCGCCTTTGGTGGTGCCTTCCACCGGTAAGCGGCTGGCGTTGATTTTATCCTCGCCCAAGGTTTCTCTGATCCATGCCTCTGCCTCCGGTGCCAACGTCGTTACCGTCCATCCGTATTTGTCGTGCTTCTCAATGTGCAGCCCATGGGCCTCGGCGGTGGCTTTGAATTTCAGTAGGAGATGACGGATGCTTATATACACAGTTTAATTTAACCAAAGAAGAAGGAGATGAATTAATACAACACAAAATAATATCTTCACCATTTTATATAATTCATAAAGAACGGTGCAAAAAATGTGGATTAGGCTATGCTCAATGTAGTTGCGTAAGATTTATCGATGAAAACGTTTCTACTGAAGTTACAAAGGCTGAATTGTTAGGGATGATATGGACAAATCGAAATGCCTTCTCAATGAATGGGCAACTTAAATATAATATTAATACGATGATTACAAGAATTATATAAACAAGTAAGGTTTATTCCTTGTAATTTATTGAATATAACAATATATCAGCCGCAAACGGATTTCCCGATTGCGGCTGATTCTTTCATTATTAATCTCTATAATACTGCGCCTGTGCCGCAAACATTTCTGCATAAATGCCGCCGTTTTGCACCGACAATTCATCGTGCGTGCCGTATTCTTTTATTCTGCCTTCTGAAAAAACAGCTATCCTGTCGCAGAATTTACAGCTTGAAAGTCTGTGAGAAATGTAAATTGCGGTTTTTTCGCCAACAAGCGTGTCAAACTGACGGTAAATATCATACTCAGCCACAGGGTCAAGCGCTGCCGTAGGCTCGTCTAAAATTACTACGGGAGCTTTCTTGTAAAGCGCTCGTGCAATAGCGATTTTCTGCTGTTCACCGCCCGAAGGCTCTATTCCGTTTTCATCAAAAGCCTTGAATAGATTTGTGGCAGTGCCGTTCTCCATTGAGGCAATTTTTTCTGATAAACCCACCTGCACTATAAGCTTATTAAGCTCATCATCGGAGCAGCTTTCATTCAGTACAATGTTTTCCTTGACGGAAAAACTGAACAGCTTGAAGTCCTGAAAAACGGGAGAAAACAACGACATATATTCTGCGTAATCATATTCCTTTATGTTTATTCCGTCAAGCAGTATTTCCCCCTCCGTAGGGTCATAAAGTCTGCACAAAAGCTTTATAAATGTGGTTTTTCCTGCACCGTTAAGACCTACTACGGACAAATGCTCGCCCTGTTTTATAGTGATATTTACATTTTCAAGCACCTTAACATCAGTATTTGGATAAGTAAAGCCTACATTTCTGAATTCAATGGTATGAGGCTTGTTTTCAGCGTGTCGCTCACCTTTTTCAATAGCGGACGGATAATCCATAAACTTGACGTATTCGTAAGCGTAATTTGTACGCTTGATTATTTCCTGAACACAATTAATCAAGTTATTCATACTGCTGTTAAAGGTTGCACTTGCTGACAGGAGCTGTGTGAAAGCGCCTATTGTGATTTTGCCGAGGATAGCTAAAATACCAAGATAAAAGTAAGAACCGAAATCCCGTGCCGCACCTGAAATATCCGACAGCAGATTAAGCGGCATATGCTTGTCGGCATTCCATTTCCATTCCTTTATCTGCTTATCGTTATAATCGTCCCACTTATTTGCCATCATATCTGCCGCACCGTATATGCGAATATCCTTACCGTATCTGAAATCTGTCAGCGACCAACCGAGATATCCGAAAATGCGGTTTGATTTGGCAAGTCTGCTGTAAAATTCAATATCTATCTTGTTTTGCTTGCTTCGTATGAAAGCGTTTATTGCAAGAAGTACTGCTGTAATCAAAAACAGCAAGGGCGCTTTTGTCAGTATAATCGCCATAACGCCTATAATTATTACAGCTTGGGTTACGGCAGTGAAAACCTGCTGAAAAATCCCTACTACACCGCCCGAATACCAGCTCATTCCCTCACGGGCAAGATTTATCTGGTCAAGAGCCTTTTTGTCCTCCGTATGCTGAAAATCCAGCTCCATAACACGCTTGCTCATACGCTCGCTAAAAAGGTTCTGATATTTCTCGTCATATTTTTCAATTACGATACTGATAATAGACGAGGCAAGCATACCCAACGCTTCGGCTAAAACAATTGCCGCCGCATATAAAACGAGCTTCTGAATATCACGTTCGCCCATAAGCTCGTCGATAATCATCGGTGAAATCATAATAGCGATAAAAGGAGTAAGGGCGGTTATAATTATACCTGAAATACCACAGAAGAAAAAGCCTTTATGTGCCTTACATGCAATAGGAAAGAAATATTTTATTGTTTTTATTGCTGTATCAAATGTGTTTTTCTTTTCAGCCGATTTCTTCATATTCTTTCTCTCCCTCCTTGTAATATTGAGCCTGAATATTGAACATTTCCGAGTATGCTCCGCCCTTGGCAAGCAATTCCTCGTGGGTTCCGTATTCCACCATTTCTCCCGCCTTGAACATAGCTATACTATCGCAAAAACGTGTTGAGGAAAGGCGGTGGGAAATGTAAATTGCAGATTTATCTCCGATAATTTCATCAAAATTCTTGTACAGGCTGTATTCTGCCAATGCGTCAAGTGCAGCAGTAGGTTCGTCAAGAACGATAACAGGTGCGTTCTTGTATAACGCTCTTGCAAGTGCAAGTTTTTGCTTTTCGCCGCCCGAAAGGTCAACGCCGTCATCGTGGATAATCTTTAAAAGCTCGGTTGCAATACCGTCGGATAAGCTGTTCAATTTTTCTTCCATACCTGCCTTTACAGCACATTTCTCGGCTAATTTTGCATCTGTGTCACAAGGCGGTTTCATAGAAATATTTTCGCTCATAGGAAATGCAAAAACTTCTACATTCTGAAAAACAGGAGCAAAAAGCGTGTAATATTCATTTCGCTTGAAGCGCCGTATGTCAACGCCGTTAAGGAGAATTTCACCCTCGGTTACGTCATAAAGCCGAAGCAGAAGCTTAATAAAGGTAGTTTTTCCTGCACCGTTCTGACCGACAACTGCAAGCCTTTTACCTGCCTCAAATTTAAGGCTGAGATTTTTCAAAGCATAATTATCCGCACCCTTGTACTTATATGACACATTTTTAAATTCAATTATATATCTGCCTGTTTGAGGTAACGGAACTGTATCATTTTCAAGCTCGCTTTCATAATCCATAAAGCTGCGGAAATCGTCCGTTTTCATTGACTGTTCTTTAAACTGACCGAGAGAATTCAGAAATGCGGTAAGGGTCGAGGAAAAGGTCGAGGAAAGTCCCAGAAAGAGCGTGAAATTACCGATACTCATATCCGTATCAATAACGGAATAAATAAGTATAGCATAAACTGCTCCTTTAGAGATAATACCGATAAGATTGGAAAATGCGGCATTCTTCATCCATAGGTTTCGACTGTGTAAAATTTTACTTTGCTTTTCGTCAAGTATTTCGTGCTGTTTATCCGAAAGCCAGTTCTTCATACCGAAAAGACGTATATCCTTAGCGTAGTCAAAATCCTGTGTTGCACGCTCCATATAATTGATTTTTCTCCAAGTAGGAGCAAGCTTATCCCATACTTCTTTTTTGTCACGCTTAACGGTATGTTTGAAAAACAGAAACTGCAAAAAGGACACAACCGTAAGAATTATTATAAGCTTCCAGTCGAGAGTTACAATAGTGGTAAGGGTTACCGCCATAAGAACTATATTTGTACCTATGCCGTAAACGGAATGCATCATACCCTCAACGCCGTTATTGTTGCCGCCTGTAGCCTGCGCCGCTTTTTCAGCCATATTCAGTATATCAGGGTTTTCCAACGTCTGATATTCCATTGAAAGCACCTTGCGTATACGCTCGCTTATCATTTTCATACGCACGTTTATCATATTAAACCATATTCTGTTATTCGCCAGAGTGTTAAGCCCCATAGCAATAAGCTCAATAATTGTTGTTATAATAAGTAACGATAACAATGGAGCAAAATCCTTTTCGGCAGAAGAAGCCTGACACTCTATAATATCAATAACGAACTTACCTATAAAGGTCCAGAGATACTGCATAAGAGAGCCTGTAAAAACGCCGAGCAGCATAAGCCAAGGCAGAAAAGGCTTGTATTGACGGATTTTACCCAGTATGTAAACCGAATTTTTAAGTATGCCATATTCGGTGTGGAGTAAATTTTTCTCCTCTTTATTTTTCTTTTTCATCGGTCTTTTTCTCCTTGTAGGTATCATTTTTAAAGAATGGATTTTCCCGCCACTAGTTCTGATAATTAAAGTTGTTGGGACGGGTTAAGATAGTCATTGTAAATGTAAGGAAGGGTATCAGTGTATAATCTACAAGGTATTGATAAATTTTTTCATCTTCCTTTTCTCCGCCTTTCAGAGTTGCCTTCCGTATAAATTGAATTTGAGCATTTCCTTTATAATTTCCTTGGTATTATCACGGGAAATAGAAAGCTCGTGCATAAGCGTTTCAATCTTAAAGAAAATAGTTGTACTTCTTCCTGCAAGAAAATACATAACACGCAAGGCGTTAGGTATGCTGAGGAATTCGAAAAAAATCCATCGCACGCTTATCATAAGCCAGTACATCATCATAACCTTTTTCAGGTTCGTGCATTACAAGCATAAACGGCAGATTTGCGTTAAGCCTGCCGAAAATGAAACCTGAATCACGAAGATATAATGAGTAATTGCCATATTCCGAGGCTCTTACATTATCAGGAATGTTGCCGAATAGATTACAGCCACAGCATCCCATAACAGAGGCTCGTACCAGTTCATACGCATATTCCAAACGTTTTCTTTGAGTTTTGTTATCTTTCGACATATCATAAATTTCTATCATCGCACGTTCGTGAACGCTCATTACCTTTTCGGGAGCAAGTCCGAAAAGCTCATCTATAGTTACGCCGAGAAAATCTGCAATCACAGGCATAAGCTGAGGGTCGGGATAGCTTGAAATCTCCTACTTTGACACTGCCTGCGGAGATACCCCTACCTTATCTGCAAGCTGTTCCTGTGTTATGCCTTTTTCTTTGCGGATACGTTTCAGGATGCTGTTAAAGTTGTTGTCCATAAATGTTCCTCCCATTGTTTTATGTTATCGTTATTATATCACAATTTGAAGTTGAATTCAAGATAAGCATAGCTCATAAAATCAAGCTGTGCTTGATTGCTTGCTTAAAAACAAGCGGCGATTGCGATTTGCTTGGAAAAATCCAATTAAATGAAAATAACCTGCTGCACTGTTCTTGATAAACAGACTGCAACAAGTTATTTTAGTGTAGCTGTATAAAATGCCATAAAAACACAAAATCATAAATCTATTGCTTGGTTTCTGCACAATGGGACTTAATCATAGCCCTCGTGGCTACACTCCAGATTTTTCAGAAAAAATCGGAGTTGTCACAAACGCACGTTTTACGAATTAGGAATCTATCCTAATTCGCAAACTTTGCTTGCGGGGATATTTCCAGACCCTTTGAAAATCGGCAATACTGCTGAAAATGAAAAACGCCCAATAAGCAAAACTGCCGTCGTGTTATTAAAAACACAGCGGCAGTTTTATACTATACGAAATGGAGCGCGAACAAAAAATCACTTGTTTCCTGCTGATAGCTTTTGCTTCCAATCGCCCATTTCGCCAAGCTTATCTCCGATTGAGAAATAATTATATGGCGCATAAACGGCAGGACGGATTTTTGTTAAATCAATCTTTTTCATATCCATGTTTTCGTATTCTTTGTCTATCTGTATGTTCTTGATTTCTGCTAAAAATAAGTGTGCTCCGGAAAGTTCAATTATTCTTGTAACTTTACACTCATACGCCCAATGGCACTCGTCAATTATTGGAACATCAATAAGCTTACCTTGTTGATACCTATACTGAACAGAATTTTTCAATCCGTCTTCGCCGTTAGTATTTCCAAAATAATCGGCAAGCCAAAAATTATCTTCTGTAATCAGATTTGCTGAAAATTTCTTTTCCCGAATTATGTTTGTCTTTGTTAATTTAGATCCGCCAACTGTCATCATAAGGTGAGGACAGTTGTCAAATGAAAAGCCGAGCCAAGTAATAATACAAAAATTCGGAGTACCATCTTCGTTCTTTGTTCCGATTATGTACATAGGCTGAGGGTTGAAAACCCATTCAGGTGAGATGCTAATCTTGTCCATTTGTTCTTTCTCCAACGCAATCAGATGTAATTTAATTTCATTATATTATTATCTATTTTTTTATATTCAACGAAAGCGATAGTTGCTTGTTATCCTTTAGCATAAGAGCCTTTTTCACCATATATCGTAATCTGACTTTCTATTTCTGCAAAAGCAGAAACTCTGATTAATCGCCTAATCGTATCTTCCTCATTATACCACTTCCTACCCGAAAAAGCAACCAAGCCAAAAGTTTTTCCGAAAATCTTTCCACTGTCCTGAAAATGATACAGCGGTTTATGTTACAATTAAATCATGGAACATTATGCAGATACTCAAAGACCGCAGTCACGTTAAGAAAATCAGTGAGAAATGTTATTCAATTCAGAATACGGAAAAATCGGAAGCGCCAATTCCGAGATCATAAAAAAGTCTTGTGACCAGAACTTCCATTAACTCGAACCTCTTGTGATTAATCGTTGTTAAAATAAACAATTTCATCTACAAAAGTTTTAATAAGCAGCGATTTATTTTCTTCAGAAATCAGGGACAGGATGTTATGAAGCCAATATTTAATTTGATCGAAAGATAATTTCTTACTTGATCACTTTAATTATGATATTAGACAAAACGGCTTTTAAAAGTCTGTGCATTATTTTACATATGAAAAAAGACGTATTTAAGAAACAAAGTCTTAAACACGCCTGTAACTTTCAAAATATATAAATGTCGTGAGTTCGGATCCTTTCAGCCGGTGTTTTTCGGCTTTTTTCATCTATGGTTTTCAACTTCTTTTTTTCGCCGTTTGGGTATCAAAAAAGCCCGTAGCTACGGGCTTTTTTGCACTTTCATCTATTTTGTCAGTGCAATATGGTCTGAGTGACGGGACTTGAACCCACGGCCTCTACCACCCCAAGGTAGCGCGCTACCATCTGCGCCACACCCAGACGTAAAATTTACTATATAATAATATCATAATAAAACGGATTTGTCAAGACCTTTTATTTCTATTTTTTTAATTATTATTGATAGTCAGTTTTATACTGCTCAATCTTTATTCACAAATCAATAGCTAAATATTTGATATTTATGAAAACTAAATTTGTATAGTCAAAAAATGATTTGAGTGTAAAACAATTTTATAAGGAAATGTTTTAATTTTTTTGTCGTATTCAGTCGAAAGATTTATCTTTACAGATACATTTTATTATGATATAATATGCTCATTGGGGTAATCCCAAAATCTAACTTATATTATAAGAGAAGATTTTTTCTACATAGTTATAAGCTCCGTAAAACCACGGAGCTTATACTATTTTATGATCAATATAATCAACACGTGAAAAAACAATCCCGACGATTAAATATAATCGTCGGGATTGTTAATTAACAAAAAAATAACCGTAAACAAGATTCTTTTTCATTACCAAAGAAACTAAAATTAAACTCTTTCAACCTTACCTGAACGCAGGCATCTTGAACAAGCGTAGATATGACAAGGGGTACCCTTAACAATAGCTTTAACACGCTTTACATTTGGCTTCCAAGTTCTGTTTGATCTTTTGTGTGAGTGTGAAACTTTGATTCCGAAAGTAACGCCCTTTCCACAGATTTCACATTTTGCCATTGACTGCACCTCCCTTAAATGTACTTGCAAAAAGTCAACAGACATATTTTATCATAAAATAAAAGAAAAATCAAGTCTTTTTTTAAAAAAGAAGATTATTTTTTTCAAACGCCTAAGTCCTCTTGAAAAAAAAGTACAAATATTGTATAATATAATTTAATTATAATTAATGAAAGGAAAGGCGATAAAATATGAATTTAGATTCTATTGATGTGCTTCAAATCATAACCAAGATTCTGATAATCTTTCTTGTTCTGCCGATTCATGAATGCGCTCACGCATGGGCGGCTCATAAAATGGGCGACGAAACTGCGGCATATTCCGGAAGACTTACTCTAAATCCTCTTGCTCATATAGATATACTTGGAGCTTTATGTCTTCTTATAACAGGATTCGGCTGGGCAAGGCCTGTCCCGATAAATCCTCTAAAGTTTAAAAAGCAGCGTTTCGGCATTGCGATAACCGCCGCGGCAGGTCCTCTATCCAACCTTGCGGTTTCGTTTATAGCAATGATAATCTACAGAATTGTCCTTTCGCTTCCCGGAGGCTCGGGTTATTTTTTATCAAGCGCCGGCGATATAACGGGCGGCTTTGTTATACTTTATATACTTCAGTTTTTTATCCTGGTAAATATAGGTCTTGCCATCTTTAATCTGATACCTATTCCGCCTCTGGACGGTTCTAAGATAATAAGCTATTTTACCAGCGCAAAGCTTGACAGATGGATATATGAGCACCAGTTGATAGTAAACGCAGTGTTTTTCGCGGTCATTATAACAGGAATTCTAAGCAAACCGCTTAATATAATAGGCGGTTATGTCTATGATCTTTTCTGGTTTATAACTAATTTCATCCCTAAGCTGATGGGAGCGTAAGAATTTGGAAGCAATATCATTTAAGCTCGATGTATTTGAAGGTCCGCTTGATCTTATGCTCCATCTTATTTCAAAGCATAAGCTAAATATAAACGACATTGAAATTTCAAAGCTTCTTGAACAATACATGATTTATATTGAACAGGCAAAAGAACAGGATCTTGAGCTTGCCGGCGAATTTCTTGAAATGGCGGCAAGGCTGGTTTATATCAAGACAGTTTCGCTGCTGCCAAAGCCGGAAGAAGCTGACGAAATAAAAAAAGAGCTTCAGGGCGCTCTTATAGAATACTCACTTTGTAAAAAAGCCGCCGGAGAGCTTAAAAATATGTTCTGCGGTCATGATATTTTTGTCAGGAGTCCAGCAAAAATAAAGCTTGATAGCGAATATAAGCTATGTCATCCGCCAAGCAGACTGGCCGACGCTTTCCTTAATATGAATATAAAAAATTCGCTTATGAAAAATCGGGCAGACGAACGGAAAATAAACGCCGTGGTACAGCAAAAAGTCGTATCGGTTATTTCTAAGGTCGTTTATGTTCTTAAAAATCTATATAAGCATGGAACAGCCCGCATAGATAGTCTATTCGATGGAATAACCGGGCGTTCTGAAAGAGTCGCTACCTTTCTTGCTATTCTGGAGCTTACAAAAACCGGAAGGATTATAATAAGCGACGATAATACAGAAATTTTTTTTAAAAAGGTGAAATAAATATGCAGCTAAATGAAAAACTTGGCGCAATTGAGGCAATACTCTTTTCATGTGGAGAACCCGTCGATGAATTCAGATTGGCGGAATCTGCCGGTATTGGAAGGTCGGAACTGTCTACGCTTATAAAATCCTTAAATCAAAGGTACGGTGATTTAGACAGCGCGCTGCATATAATCAGACTTTCAGGAAAATATCAAATGTGCACACAAAAGAAATACTCCGATTATATAAAATCCGCAATGGAAATAAAAAAGCAGACTCCCCTTTCTCAGGCTGCTATGGAGGCTCTTACCGTCGTAGCATATAATCAGCCGGTTACCAAAAGCTTTGTTGAAAGCGTCAGAGGCATAGACAGCTCTTCTGTCATAAACACATTAGTCGAAAAGGGGCTTCTCGAAGAGGACGGCAGACTTGATGTCCCCGGTAAACCGGTGGCTTACCGTACAACGGATACATTCCTAAGAAGCTTCGGTCTTTCATCACTGTCAGAGCTGCCTCCGCTTGAACGTGAGGAAGAAAATAAACAGCAGTCGCTTATAAATAATCAAAGCTAAAATTATTGAAAGGAGATAAAATGACGGCAATTTATATAATTATTGCAATTCTAATACCTCTTGCCATTTTACTATGTTCTCCTTTTAAAATTTACGTTTCTTGCATAAATAACAAATTCAGCATAAAAATACGGTACCTTTTTCTTAAAAAGCTCCTCCTTCCCAATAAAAAAAACAATCTTTCTGAAAACAAAAACGTCAAAGAAAAAAACAAAAGAAAAAGGAACTATAAGAAAAAATTGCGGAAAAGCAATAAAAGCGACAAGCATTCGTCACAAACGAAAAATCACGGAAAATTTATGCCTAAAAGCAAGGAAGAACGTCTGGAATTTATAATAAACGTTTTTAAATCCTCAAAAAAAGCTTTGAAGCATTTTACAAAACGCATAACAATATACGACATCTGCGCCGACATTGATATTTCTGATTCAGACGCGTGTAATTGCGCTATAAAATACGGGAAAATCAATATAATAGCTTATAATATCTTAAGCTTTATGTCATGCTTTTTCCGACTTAAAAAGAAACATATCAATATAAACTGCGTTTATAATCAGCCGGAAAGCGTATATAATTTCAGCTTTATTGTTAAATTTACCCCGTCTTCGGGTATTTTATCTGTAATCGCTTTTATTTTCACATTTCTGGCAAATAATAAAAAAGTAAGAAATCAGTCGGAAGAGACTGAAACAGTATCGGCATAAAGCCGGACATAAATTCGGCTGCCGTTCGCCGGAAGAACGGTGCGTTTTATAACGCTGATTGGAGTAAATTATGAACGAACAGCACCCTATAAGCGGAATTATGGGAATTACAATGGACAAGCTTAAGGAAATGGTCGACGTAAACACCATTATCGGAGATCCGATAAAAATTGATGAGAAAACTACCGTTATACCAATTTCTAAAGTATCCTTCGGTTTTGCGTCAGGCGGATCAGATCTTCCCGCCAAGCAGCCGAAAGACCTATTCGGAGGCGGCTCCGGCGCAGGCGTTTCAATACAGCCTCTCGCATTTCTGATAATTTCCGACGGAAACGCCAAGCTGCTTCAGATGTCTGTAAACGCTTCTACTCCTAACGCTCTTGTAAACCTGATACCCGACGTTGTAGAAAAAATATCGGGAATGGTAAATAAGGATAAAAAAGACAGCGCTAAAGAATAAAAGCTGTCCTATAAAATAAAACCGCCTCATATAATTAAAACATGCAATAACTTATATGGAGTGATTATATGAAAAAATTTATCCGTCTTATTTTATCAGCCGTCGTCATATTCAGCAATTTTTCTATGCATGTAAAAGCCGAAGCAAAAAAACCCGAGGTTTCGGCAAAGGCATGCGTTCTTATTGAAGAAAAAACCGGAAGAATCGTTTATGAAAAAAATTCGTCTCAAAAGCTTCCGATGGCAAGCACAACCAAGATCATGACTACGCTTCTCTGCCTTGAAAGCGGAAATCTTGACGACGAATTTATTGTGGATTCCGATGCAATCAAGGTTGAAGGCTCCTCAATGGGGCTAACAGAAGGAGATATTGTAACAAAACGGGCTCTCTGCTATGGAATGATGCTGCCGTCCGGCAATGACGCAGCCAATGCAACCGCCGTCAAACTTGGAGGCACAATTGAAAAATTTGCCGATATGATGAATGAACGAGCCGCCGAAATCGGAATGACGCGAACCTGTTTTGTCACTCCGTCCGGACTTGAAGGCGAAGGGCACGGTTCCTCCGCCTTTGATATGGCTCTTCTGGCAAGAGAAGCCTTAAGAAATAAGGACTTTGCAGAAATCTGCTCCCAGTCCAAGGCAAAGGTTGTTTTCGGAAATCCCCCGTATGAACGATGGCTTGCAAATTCCAATAAGCTGCTCGCCATGTACGACGGAGTAAAGGGTGTCAAAACCGGATTTACAGATGAAGCCGGCAGATGCCTTGTCTCCGCATGCGAGCGAGACGGCGTCTCCTTGATTTGCGTAACGCTCAACGACAAGGACGACTGGAACGATCATATGAAGACTTACGACTACGGTTTCAGCGTTCTGAAAGCCTCTGAACTTTCATCAGACGAAATAATTCATATGTCCGTCGCTGGCGGAACAGAGGAAAGCGTACCTGTAAAGGCAGACGGAGCTATAACAATCGGAACAGACGGAATGACGGAAAACCGTATAACAACGGAAGTTTTCCTTCCTCCATTTACATATGCTCCTGTTAATATAGGAGATACGCTTGGAGAGCTTAAATATTATTACGACGGAAGATACGTTGACAGCATTCCGGTTAAAGCAATGAAAACTATAGAAATAGAAAAGGTAAAAAACAAAAAGGAAAATAAATCTATAATAGATAAAATAAAAGGATTTATATTTAATAATCAGGAGTGATAAAGTGGAAAAAATCAGAATACAAAAGCTTATTGCCGACAGCGGCTACTGTTCGCGGAGAAAAGCGGAAGAATTGATTTCAAAGGGCAGAGTCAAGCTAAACGGCAGGCCCGTAAAGCTAGGAGACAAGGCTTCCGCACGAGATATAATTACAATAGACGGCGAACGGATTTATGTGCCTAAGACAAAAAAATTCGTTTACATAATGATGAATAAACCAAGAGGTTACGTAACCACTATGAGCGATGAACTGGGGAGAAAATGCGTAAACGAGCTGTTAGAGGGTGTGAATGAAAGAGTTTACCCCGTGGGAAGACTTGATCGTAATTCCGAAGGTCTCCTTCTTTTTACAAACGACGGAAATTTTGCGAACGGCATAATGCATCCTGCTAAGCAGATATCCAAGACCTACCGTGTTACGGTAAGACCTGATATAAACGACGAGCAGCTTGTAGCCTTAGCGGACGGAATTGATTTGGACGGTAAAAAAACTCTCCCCGCAACCGTTATAGTCAAGGATAAAGAGCCGGGAAGAGTTGTGCTTCTTATGACAATTAAAGAAGGCAGAAACCGACAAATAAGACGAATGTGCGAGGCAGTCGGATTAGAGGTCGCCAGACTGAGAAGAATAAGCGTAGGTCCGCTCAAGCTTGGTATGCTTAAGCCCGGTTCATATAGGGAGCTGACGTCGGAAGAATTAAGAGCAATAAGAAACGCCATAGGCAAGGAAGGCTGATATGCTGGAAATACATGAAAAGAAAAACTTTGAAGGATACGAGGATATAATAAACAAAATCGGACGCGAAGAGCTTCGTATCATAGAATCATTCAGCAATGGAATGGTCGACGGCTATGGAATATACGCCGTTTATCCGGAACAAATTACAATTTACGATTTTGACGGAAACGATTTTGATATAATTGACGGTATAATCCGGACTATATTATTCAAAGGGCAGTTTAAGGGCATTAATTCCTGCGAATTCAAGCTCGTTGATAATGATAAAAATAAAATTGCCGCTGATTTGAATTTTATTGAAAACCGGGGCGGCTATATACGGAATATAGATGAATTCATGAATAATTGTAAAAAATGTAAAGAATTGCGATAAACACTTGCGCTAATTAAGAAAATATTGTATAATAATAGGGTATATTGATTAGGCGTATTGACATTGCGGCTGTAAATTGTAGCATTAAACAAAATACTGAGCCAAAATGTTGATTTTGCTTGTCTAAATGACAAATGGGCTCAATCCCATGAGGAAGGAACGATAATATGCAGATTGAGAATGATACAAATATTCAGGCAAAGGAAAGATTATCCCTCCTGTTCGACGACGGTATTTACAGTGAAATCAATTCATTGACAAAGGAAAAGAACGCTGCTGCCGGAGTCGTTACTGCCTACGGCTATGTAAACGGAAACGCTGTTTACGCATTTTCACAGGATAAATCGGTAAACAACGGTGCAGTCGGACTTGCTCAGGCTGAAAAAATCACCAAGCTATACGAGCTTGCCGCTAAAACCGGTACGCCGATAATAGGAATACACGATTCAAACGGCGCCTATGTAGACGGATCTGCCGAATCATTGGCGGCATACGGTAAAATGCTTAACGCCGCTTCTGTAATATCAGGAGTTGTTCCGCAAATATCTGTTATCGCTGGAACATGCGCCGGCAGCGCGGCTATGATCGCATGCTCTGCTGATTTCGTTATAATAACCAAAGAAAGCGAACTGTTTATGGCGCCTAATTCCGGCGAAGGTTCATCTGAAGCGGCGGCAAAATCAGGTATCGCTTCCGCAGTATGCGAGGACGACAGCGCTGCCATCGACAAGGCGCGCGAATTAATCAATCTTCTTCCGGTTAACAATCTTTCACCGGTTCCTGTTTTTGAATTTTCAGAAAGCGGTCTTATAGCCGGAAACACACTTGAATCCATCATTTCCGCAATATCTGACGCCGACAGCGTAATCGAGCTTGGCGCCGATTACGGTACCGCGGCATACACTGCGCTTTCAACAATCGGCGGCGCGACTGCCGGTATTGCAGCTACAAATAAAACGTCTGATAAATTGACTTCCGACGACTGTATGAAGCTTTCGCGTTTTATCCGCACATGCGACGCTTTCTCAATACCGGTTGTGACAATAGTAGATACGGAAGGCCTTGCAGACAGCGCGGCTGCCGACGGTATCAAAGCCGTTACAACTCTGTCAAACAGCTATGCTGAAGCTACAACGGCAAAAATTGCAATTATAACAGGTAAAGCGATCGGTCCGGTATTTATAGCTCTTGCCGGAAACAGCTCAAATTCAGATTTTACTTATGCATGGGACAATGCTGTAATCGCTCCTTTCTCCCCTCTGACAGCCGTTGAATTTATCTGGCATGATAAGCTTTCAGACGCTGACAACCTGACAAAAAGGCGCAACGAGCTTGCTTCAGAATATGAAAAAACTATTGCTTCAGCCGTATCGGCTGCTGAAAACGGTTATATAGATGAAATTATAGATCCTGTTCAGACAAGAACCGTTTTAACCTCCGCGCTTGATATACTTTCCGGCAAACGAAGCCAGAAGCTTCCTAAGAAGCATAACAATATTCTTTTTTAATTAAATAAAGGTGGTAATAATTATGAAGAGATTTAATATTACAGTTAACGGCAAAGCTTATGATGTAGCTGTTGAAGAGGTTGACGCAACATCCCAGGCAGCAGTTTCCGCGCCGGCAGCGCCGGCTCCTACGCCTGCACCAGCCCCAGCTCCTTCTGCCGGCGAGGGTGAAAAGGTTACGGCTCCGATGCCGGGTACAATACTCGACGTTAAGGTAGCTGTGGGAGATTCCGTTTCCAAGGGACAGGTTATCATGATCCTTGAAGCTATGAAAATGGAAAATGATATTGTTGCTTCATGCGACGGCAAGATTACGAGCGTATTGGCCAACAAGGGCGATAATGTAAACTCCGGCGACGCTCTCGCAACAATCGGCTGAAACCTAATTTTACAGAAAGGAAATTCCGTATTGTAAATACGGAATCAGGGATAGAGAAATGGCAAAAGTAAAAATCACTGAAACCGTACTGCGCGACGCTCATCAATCGCTTATAGCAACCCGTATGACTATGGACGAAATGCTGCCCGTACTTCCGCTTATGGATAAGGTTGGATATCACTCAGTTGAATGCTGGGGCGGCGCTACATTTGATTCATGTCTCAGATTTTTAAACGAAGATCCTTGGGAACGTCTTAGAACTCTCAGAAAAGAGCTTCCTAATACAAAGCTTCAGATGCTTTTCCGCGGACAGAATATGCTCGGCTATCGTCATTATGCCGACGATGTGGTTGAGTATTTTGTTCAGAAATCAGTTTCTAACGGAATAGATATTATAAGAATATTTGACGCTCTCAATGATATAAGAAATCTTGAAACAGCAATAAAGGCCGCTAAAAAGGAAGGCGCTCATACACAGGTCGCTATATCTTATACGTTGGGCGACGTTTTCACAACAGATTATTATGTTAACTACGCTAAACAAATTGAAAATGCAGGAGCTGATTCAATTTGTATAAAGGATATGGCTGCCCTGCTTACTCCATATGAAACGGAAAAGCTTGTTAAAGCGCTTAAAGCAGCGGTTAAAATCCCGATTCAGCTTCACACACACTATACGTCCGGTCTTGCTTCAATGTGTCTGTTAAAGGGAATTGAGGCCGGAGTAGACGTAATTGATACCGCTATGTCTCCTCTTGCCCTTGGAACGTCTCATGCTCCTACGGAATCTATGGTTGCCGCATTGCAGGGAACAGAATATGATACGGGGCTTGATTTAGTTCTGCTGACGGAAATTAGAGAGCATTTTATGAAGCTCAGAAAAAAATATATCGACAGCGGTCTGCTTGATCCCAAAATGCTTGCAGTTGACGCAAACGCTCTTATATATCAGGTTCCCGGCGGTATGCTTTCAAACCTTCTTTCACAGCTTAAACAGGCGGGTAAAGAGGATCAGCTTGAAGAGGTTCTTAAAGAAGTTCCAAGGGTTAGAAAGGACGCGGGATATCCGCCTTTGGTTACTCCTTCATCACAGATTGTCGGTACGCAGGCTGTATTTAACGTAATAATGGGCGAACGCTATAAAATGGTAACAAAAGAATTCAAGGGTATTGTCAGAGGCGAATACGGCAGAACGCCGGTGCCGATTGATCCGGAATTCAGAAAAAGGATTATAGGCGATGAATCCCCTATCGACTGCCGTCCGGCAGATCTTCTTGAACCGGAGCTTGAAAAGCTAAAAAAAGAATGTGCTGAATGGACTGAACAGGAAGAAGATGTTCTCAGCTACGCACAATTCGGTCAGGTTGCAGTAAAATTCTTTGAAGACAGAAGAAATAAAAAATACGGTATTGACGGAAAACATTCAGACAAAGAAAAAATGATTCATCCGGTATGATTTAAGGTAAACTAAACAATAAAAAAGGCGGACAGGCGTTCGCCTTTTTTATACCATTAAGGGAAGTGATATAATGCCGATAAAAATACCTTATGAGCTTCCAGCATATAATAAGCTTTATAATGAAAATATATTTGTAATGTCCAAGGACAGAGCTGAACACCAGGATATTCGTCCGCTTAAAATAATTATTCTTAATATTATGCCTAAGAAGATTGAAACTGAAACACAAATTTTAAGACTTCTTAGCAATACTCCGCTTCAGGTTGATATCGAGTTGCTTCATATGATTTCTCACAGGTCAAAAAATACGCCTCAGAATCATCTCAGCAATTTTTATAAAACGTTTGATGAAGTAAAAAACAATAAATATGACGGAATGATTATAACCGGCGCTCCCGTTGAACAGCTTGAATATGAAGAAGTTGATTACTGGGACGAAATATGTAAAATTATGGAATGGAGCAAACGGAACGTCTTTTCTACTCTTCATATTTGCTGGGGGGCACAGGCTGGTCTGTATTATCATTTCGGCATACAAAAGCAGTCCTTGCCTGAAAAGTTATTCGGAGTTTTTCCACACAAAAGAGATTACCCTCACGCTCAGATAATTAAAGGTTTTGACGATGTTTTCATGGTACCGCATTCCAGACATACTACCTTTAACCGATCAGATATAGAAAAAATTAAATGCCTTCAGATTATTACATCGTCTGAACAAGCCGGAGTACATATTGTAGCAAACAAAAATGGCCGTCAGTTTTTTATTACGGGACATTCAGAATATGACAGAAACACCCTGGCGGAAGAATACTTCCGCGATAAAGAAAAGGGGCTTAATATCCATATTCCGTATAATTACTTTCCTGACGACGATCCTAAAAAAAGACCGATATTCAGTTGGAAAAGCCATGCGAACTTATTATTTTCAAATTGGGTAAACTATTGCATTTATCAATGCACTCCCTACGACCTAACTGAGCTTGAAGTTCGTAACTGGGAATGGGAGGCCGGAATATAATAAATAAAGCTATATTTACTGCATTTAAGAATAACTGATAACAAAACGCTTAACTTCGTTTTTAAAAATTAACATATTGTTCACAATATTCACTTGAATTATTCTATTTATTATGATATAATAAATGTATAATGTATTTTATACAAAAGCAATCAACAAATATGTTGAAAATTCATTAAAATTAATTATAGGAGCTGATGTAGATGTCTGATAATATGGTCATAACAATAGAACGCCAATATGCAAGCGGCGGTCTTGAAATTGGTAAAAATCTTTCACAAAAATTGAATATCCCTTTTTATAGCCGCGAAATCGTTGAAATGGCGGCTGAAAGATGCGATATACCAAAGGAATATCTGGAAAGCACTCAGGAAAACGTTTCACAAAGCTTTTTATACAGACTTTCTCTTGCCGCAAAAGCAGGTTCAATTGACGTGGATAAAACCGCTTCTAAAGCTGATATTCTTTATAACGAAGTGCATAAGGTAGTTACTGAGCTTGCACAAAGAGAAAGCTGCATAATTATCGGTCAATGTGCCGATTATATACTAAGAAAACATCAGCCATGCTTCAGAGTATTCGTACATGCATTAATGGAGGACAGAGTTAAACGCGCTATTGGAAATTACGGTATAAGCGAGCAATACGCCGATTATATTATCAGAAAAAACGATAAAAGACGCGAAGCTTTTTATAACGCTAACACCACTCGTACATGGGGAGTCAAGGAAAATTATCACATATGTCTTAACAGCTCGTTATTTACTGTTGATAACTGCGCCGATATTATTATAGACTCAATGAAATATCTTAAATAAGAAAATCTCCTTTGCTTTATGGCAAGGGAGATTTTTCAGTAATTATTATTTTTTTATATTTCCTGTTGCGGGATTATCAATAAGCTTTCCATTTTCAGTAAATCTTGAGCCGTGGCAGGGGCAATCCCATGAATGCTCCGCTTTATTCCATTTCAACGCACACCCAAGATGCGGACATCTTTTTAAAGTCGGTTTGAAAAAATTAACGGTCGTCTCAGCCAGATTAATAAAAAGCTGAGGTTTCATAATGCTTCTCGACGGATCAAATATTCCTGCGTAAGCATTTTCTTTGCCGGTTATCATATCGCTGATGATCATTGCGCCCGACATAGCTCCGGTCATTCCCCACTTATTAAAACCAGTGATTGTATATAATTCATGAGTACGTTTTGAATATCTGCCGATATATGGAATACTGTCAAGGCTCATACAGTCCTGAGCAGACCAACTGTACTTTTCAACTGATTTCGGATAATATTTCTGAGCAAATTTGCGTAGCTCATTCCAGTTTCCTCCGTCCTTGCCGGTTCTGTGAGAGCCTCCGCCTAAAATCAGATAATCTCCGTAATTTCTGAAGGATAACCCCTTTTTATCTTCATCAACATACATGCCGTTTAATTCAGCGGCATTTTTTAATGCAATAACATACGACCTATGCTGGTATAATTTCAGAAAATAGCTTCCATGTTTATTGATAAACGGAAAATGCGAGGCAACTACAATTTTATCAGCAGTTATGTTTCCATAATCATATATTGCCGTACCATTTTGTATTTCCCTAATGAAAGTATTTTCATAAATCTTAAGCTTTTCGGTTATCGACGCAATAAACTTAAGAGGATTAAACTGCGCCTGATTTTTAAATCTTACGGCTCCGGCCGTAGAAAAAGGCAGAGCTAATCTATCCGAATAATCCGCATTTATATCTGATCTATGCAGCGCGTCCAATTCCCTTTCAAGCTTCTCTTTGTTGCCGACCGAATACACATAATTGTCGGCCGTCTTAAAATCGCAGTCTATACCCTGACACAGCTCACGATACTTATCAATTGCCGTCTGATTTATTTCATAATACATTTTAGTCTTTTCTTTACCGATATTTTTTATTATATCCTGGTAAATTAAACCATGCTGCGATGTTATTTTAGCCGTTGTATTTTTTGTTGTGCCTGAACAGATTTTGTCTCCCTCTGCAACGATACAGTCTATTCCCTGCTGTTTAAGCATGTATGCAGTCAATATTCCTGAAATACCGCCTCCGATAATCAATACATCCGTTTTTATATCTCCGTTTAGCTTTTGAAATTCCGGTAATTTTGTTTCTGCGCTCCATATAGATTCCATTAAGCATGCTCCTTTTTATTTTATTATTAACGAAACTTTATAAAATATTTCATACATTGACAATAAAAACACCGCTTGATATAATATCAATATAATATTTGTTCCAAACAGCGGCTTTTAATAAAACGGGAGGTATTATGTATCGGATATATATAGTAGAGGATGACGAATCAATCTCGGCTTCGATAAAAAATCATATAGAAAAATGGGGAATAACGGCTAAATGTACAGAAAATTTCAGGCTTATAATTCAGGAGTTTCTGGAATTTGAACCGCACCTTGTGCTTCTCGACATTTCTCTTCCCTTTTACAATGGATTTTATTGGTGCGAGGAAATAAGAAAATTATCCACGGTACCTGTAGTCTTTATCTCATCGGCATCAGATAATATGAATATAATAATGGCAATGAATATGGGCGGCGACGATTTTATTTCAAAGCCCTTTGATTTCAGTGTTTTAACCGCAAAGCTTCAGGCAATTCTACGGCGTACCTATGATTTCACAATACAGCTTCCCGAGCTTTCACACAGAAACGCCGTTTTAAATGTATCCGACGCTTCGCTGACATTTAACGGACAAAAAATAGATCTGACTAAAAACGATTATCGCATACTACAAACTCTAATGGAAAAGAAAGGCAGTCTGGTCAGTCGTGAAACCCTTATGCAAAAGCTATGGGAAACCGACTGCTTTATAGACGACAATACTTTAACTGTCAATATAGCAAGATTAAGAAAAAAGCTTGATTCAGCAGGTCTCAGCAATTTTATTACCACAAAAAAAGGTCTTGGCTATATCATAGAATAGAAGGGAAATTTCCGATGTTTTTTAAATACATTATTTCTCATGTCAAATTGATTATATTTAACATATGTTTCATCGGTACTTTATTAACAGTATTTATTCTTTACAGACTCCCCGTTACGTCAATCGGATATTCCGCATTATTATGCTCATTCATAGCGATAATATTTATTACGGCAGATTTTATTTCGTTTATGAAAAAGCATCGTCAGCTTGAAATATTAAAGGATAATATTTCTGTTTCAAACGAACATATGCCTCAGCCCTCCAATGTAATCGAAAAAGATTATCAGGAGCTGATAATAGCTCTTACAGAGGATAATAAGAAAATAATTAATGAAGTAAACTCTAAATATGCTGACATGACTGATTATTATACTTTATGGGTACATCAGATAAAAACTCCTATTTCAGCAATGAGACTGATACTACAAAGCAGCAATATAACTGATGGCTGCGAGCTTACCGCAGAGCTTCAAAAAATAGAAGGATATGCTCAGATGGTGCTTTCATATCTGAGACTCGAGTCCGATTCCACCGACTATATAATCAGAAAATATAAGCTTGACAGCATTATAAAACAGGCATTAAGAAAATATTCTTCGCAATTTATCAGAAAAAAGATCAGGCTGAATTATGAATCAATTAACGTTAAAATACTTACAGATGAAAAATGGCTTCTTTTTGTTATAGAACAAATACTTTCAAATGCTTTAAAATATACAAATACCGGAGGTGAAATATCTATTTTTCTAAAACCTGGTCAGATTCTGTGTATAAAAGACAATGGTATCGGCATTTCACCTGAAGATCTTCCGAGAATATTTGAAAAGGGATTTACAGGTTATAACGGGCGCACCGATAAAAAAGCAAGCGGAATAGGATTATATCTATGCCGCAGAATATGTACGAAGCTCGGTCATCAAATAACCGCCTCCTCCGAATCAGGTATAGGAACAGAAATAACGTTGGATCTTTCCAGCAACGATATGCTGACAGAATAAACATTGCTTATCTTGCAAAACTGTAAGCTTACGGCGATAAAATGTAAGCTAAAGTTAAGGCATGCTGTTTATCGTTATGATATAATAAGCTTGTAAAATAAAAGCAAGGAGGCATTTAAAATGTCAGTGCTGGAAGTTAACCATGTAAAAAAGATATATACTACCCGATTAGGCGGAAATAAAGTAGAGGCTCTTCATGATATTAGCTTTTCCGTTGAAAACGGAGAATATATCGCAATTATGGGAGAGTCGGGATCAGGTAAAACTACTCTATTGAATATACTGGCTGCTCTTGACAAACCGACTGCCGGAGAGGTTATATTGAAGGGTATAAAGCTCTCTGAGGTAAAGGAATCTCAAATAGCTCAGTTCCGCAGAGATAATCTGGGATTTGTGTTTCAGGATTTCAACCTTCTCGACACATTTTCATTAAGGGACAACATATTCCTGCCGCTCGTACTGGCCGGTAAAACCTATGGCGAAATGTACCGCAGGCTTGAGCCTATTGCCGATAAGCTGGGGATTTCACATCTTTTGTCCAAATATCCATACGAGGTTTCAGGAGGTCAAAAGCAAAGATGCGCGGCTGCAAGGGCGCTTATAACAAATCCTCAGATTATTTTAGCAGACGAGCCTACGGGAGCGCTCGACAGCAAATCCACAGACGAGCTTTTAAACATCTTCTCTCAAATAAACAAAGACGGTCAGACCATTCTTATGGTAACGCATTCTGTCAAGGCGGCAAGTCATGCCGGACGCGTGATGTTTATCAAGGACGGCGAGATTTTTCATCAGATATACAGAGGAAACTTTCTGATGAAGAGCTTTATCAGAAAGTTTCCGACACCCTTGCTTTACTTGCGACAGGCGGTGATTCAAAGTGAAAGGTATGTTCTATCCCAGGCTCGCTGTTACGGGTATATTAAAAAATAAAAAAACATATTTTCCATATATTTTAACCTGCGTCGGAATGATTATGATGTATTACATCATTACCTTTTTGTCCGCTGAAGAATCCATCTCCTTGTTAAGAGGAGGACCTCAGATACAAACTCTTTTAAATATAGGAAGAGGCGTCCTGGCTCTATTTTCTGTAATATTTTTATTTTATACCAACAGCTTTCTGATAAAAAACAGAAAAAGAGAATTTGGACTTTACAATATTCTTGGAATGGATAAAAAAAATATAGGAAGTATTATGGTATGGGAAACTGTTATAATATTTCTTATTTCTCTGATTGCAGGTATTCTTTGCGGAATACTCTTTTCAAAATTTGCCCAATTGGCAATTATTAATTTTATGAAGGAAGAGCCGACAGGTAAATTTTCAGTATCACCCTCAATGATAACATCAACGTTTCTGATATATGCGGCGGCATTTGCCCTTATTCTACTAAACGGTCTGAGGCAGATACATTTATCAAATCCGATAGACCTGCTTCACAGCACAAATCAGGGAGAAAAACAGCCGCGGGCTAATTATATAACTGCGATTTTGGGTATCACCGCTTTAGCCGGCGGCTATTATATGGCAAATACAATCGAAAACCTTATGATGGCATTAAACTATTTCTTTATTGCAGTTATACTGGTAATAATAGGTACTTATCTGCTGTTTATATCGGGCTCAGTAGCTATTTTAAAAATGCTCAGAAGGAAAAAATCCTATTACTATAAAAGCAATCACTTTATTGCAGTTTCATCTATGGTTTTCAGAATGAAAAGAAGCGGAGCGGGTCTTGCCTCAATATGTATCCTCTCAACTGCTGTGCTTGTCATGATATCTTCTACTTCAAGCCTATTTATCGGCTCCGAAGACGCGCTGCAAACTCTTCATCCGAAAGATATAGTAATAGACGCTGATTCTATAGAAAATAAATACATTGATGAAATACAAAAAAATACTAATTCTATTCTCCAGAATTATAATTTAAGCCCGATTAATGAAAACGAATACCGTTCTCTTGATGTAACCGGATATAAAACCGGAAGCAAAGTAAGCTTTGACCAGTCGATAATTGATTCTGACGATTTCAACATGAACAATTTAGCAATGCTTTGTATAATACCACTTGAAGACTACAATAAATACACAAACGAATCAAAAACTCTTGAAAAAAATGAAATAATGATTTACTGTGAAAATTCCAGCTATAAGTATGACACTTTCGAATTGGAAAATATAAATAATTTTGAAGTAAAAGAGAAGTTAAGCAAATTTCCGTTTAAAAATATGAGCGCAATGATAAGCGTAGTATCGCGTATGTGGGTAATTGTTCCCGACATGGACGTTTTAAATAATATATATCAGTTACAGCTTGAGCAATACGGAGATCAGGCTTCAGACCTAACATATTATTACGGCTTTGATATCGACTGCGACGATAATACTCAAATTGCAGTGTATAATGAACTACAGGAAAGAAATTCAGGCTTAGGCATAAAAACTGACTGTATAAGCTTTGTTAATAAACGCGCCGATTATTACGGTATGCATGGCGGATTATTTTTTCTAGGAATCTTCTTAGGAATAATCTGCATCGCGGCAACGGTTCTGATAATGTATTACAAGCAAATAACGGAAGGATATGAAGACAGAAACAGATTTGAAATAATGCAAAAGGTCGGTATGACAAAAGGTGAAATAAAAAAGAGTATTCATTCTCAAATGCTGACGGTATTTTTGCTTCCGCTTATAGGCTCTGCAATAAATATTATCGCCGCATTCAATATAATAAAATATCTGCTTAACATGTTCGGTCTGTTTAACACTCCCCTTTTTATTGCGTCGTCCGCAATAAGCTTTATTGTTTTTGCAGTTTTCTATATCGTTATGTATATTATAACTTCAAGAGCATATTATAAGATCGTATGTGAAAATAATTAAGAATAAATTTTACCTCGGATAATCATGAAAAACGCCATGATTATCCGACGGTATTTATTCAGAATTATATATAGGATTTTTCTTGAAAAAAATTTTAAAAACCTATTGACATAGATATAAATTTGTGATATAATAATTAAGCACTCAGGAGAGTGATTAAAAATATGACGCGGTGTGGAGCAGCTAGGTAGCTCGTCGGGCTCATAACCCGAAGGTCGTTGGTTCAAATCCAGCCGCCGCAACCAAAAAGCCTCGTAAATGTGTTATTTACGAGGCGTATTTTTTTATCACGCAATGAAAATTTGATATACAAGGCGCCTTATAAACTAGGATTTATTCTTCATCTTGTCGTTCCAGAAAATTCTATTCAAAATATTCTTCATATTCTAATTCATCTTGCACTTCCGTTTCACATATAAAACTTATATTCTTACTTCCAAAAATCATTTCCAAATAGTCTTTTTCCTCTTCAAAAATAAATTTATCCTTTGAAATATTCTCATAAATTTTAACCACGCTTCCGTCTGTTTTTCTTGCGTCCATTATCCTTTTTATACCACTTTCCTGCTTTTCATCATATAAAATCACACTGCTGACTGTATCAATATCAATTGCTGTTAAACCACTATATATACTCACCAAAAAACTATCCGTCAGATAAATTTTATATTCTCCCAGCCACTTTGCATCTTTCCGATTGCACTCCTCGTCAACTTTTTTTGCCTGTGAATTTTTATATCCATTAAGCTCTGAATTTGAGTAAAATATGAATCCAAGACTAAGCAAAGCGAATAAACCGCCTAAAATCAAATTAACAATATAGCCCTCCTTTAAAATTCCGATATAATTAAGTTTTGTCACTCGAAGTTGAATATGTTTTTCATTTAAATACTCTGACACATTCTCAATAACCTGTTCATCAATAATTACATTCGTCATTCCCTCCAGTTTAGATTTACCTTTTTCTTCCAATTCCTCCTTTAGAGTTGCATACTGCTCTTCTTGCATACCTGAAATATAAGTTCCCGTTTTTGTTCTCACAAGATAATACCCCTCATATTTGTCCTCTGCTATTTTTTGTAAAACTTCGATAATTTCAAGATACGCCGTTTTATTGGCAGGGTTTGAATATTGATTCAATACATCTTCTAAAGGAGCAACATTATTTTTCTGATTACCAGTTGCAATTAATCCCCAAAGCACAAGCATTATTCCTAATACAAGCACTATAGAAAAAATATATAATAAAACTTTATACGGAAAATATGATTCCTTTATATGTTCGTTTGTGTACTTCATTCTTTCTCATCAACCTTTATGCGAATTCCGATTTGTAGGAGCATAGATAAATTGAAGATTGAGAATATATTTTTCCCGGTGAAAGCTGCGGAACGAGTTTTGTAATAATGCGCAGGAGCAAAAACGGAGAAAAGAAGATTTGGAATAGCGACGTCTACAGAAATTTTATTGTTTCTTATTTCCGGTCTTTTTTATAAACATAAAAGTAGTTATGATAACAAGCAAAATCAAAATATGTAAAACTGTATGATATATATCCGGAATATATTTTCCCTCAATTTTAATCCATTGTACGGTTTCTGAAAAGTATTTTATTTTTCCTTCTAAGCTTCCCATAATTCCGCCATTAAAAATAGTGTACCATTCATGACACAAAAACTGAATTACAAACCATATAGAAGTCCATACGGCAACTATCCATTTTCCAATCTGGTCTTTTATAATAAATAATATTATTGCTGTGAGATAAATCAGAAAAAACACTCCATCTTCCTTGTAAGATTGTGTGACTAAGCACTTGTCTCCAAAGTAAACGCCTATCATGTCAAGAAAAAACCATACCAAAAGTATTATTTGAAATGCAATACAAGTTTTTTTCATCCTTACTCTCCCTTTATAATTTATCAAACCATTAACTATGATTTTTCCTGTATTCCTCCAAAGCCGTCTGAATCAGCTTATTCACGCTCAAATTCTGAGATTTTGCATAGGCTTTCAGTTTATCACGCTGTCCCTTTGGAACGTAAAAACTAATGAAATCGTAATTCTCTTTCGTGTGCTTTGCATTTGCGGCAACCTTACGCTTGCTTTCCTGTTTTTTCTGGCAGCCTTTACAGCACTTCTGAGAACCGCTTGTGACCGTATAAGGCTGATTGCAAATCGGACAAATCTGCTCGCTTCCGACCGCTATGGACGTTCCTGCCGCTTTCTTTTCTTTATATTCCTTGTTACGCAGAACTTGTGCTTTGTCGCGGCAGTAAACGCAGTACTTTGCTCTGTTGGATTGGGATTCAAATTTTGTACCGCAAATCTGATAAGTGTGTGTGAACAAGCGTACCCCTCCTGCTTTGTGTTACACATATTGTAGCACAATAGCACTATTATGTCAATCATAATTGTTATGTGCGTTTTGCACCGGGAAAACAGCTAAAATTATTGCGCTATGAACAAACTTCAAAATAAGAAAAAATTATATTGATGGAACAGTCGAAGGAAGGGGTTTATGCGGATATGGTGTATGTATAACGCCTTAGCCAATCAGCTTGCCGTTATTATAATAAAATGAAAAACGCCTGATGTTCTATTGATGAAACATCAGGCGTTTTCTTATGCTATCTCCTGTTTTTTAGATTGATTTTTACCCTTTTGGGACTACTTAGAAATCTTCATCGCCTCCTTTTTCAGCTTTGCTCTTTCAAAATAACAGGTTTTCTCTTTCGGTTTGGCGTTTTTCTTGGCTTCTATAGCCGCTTGATTGAGTTCCTCAGTAAGCGTTTTGAGCCTTGATTCTTTATTGGCAAGCTCCTGTTCCTGCGAAAACGGCTCGGCAACGATTTTTTGTGCTTCGGTAAAATCCACTCTCAGCTTGGAAAGGCTTGCGTTCACTTCATCAATATTGCGGTCAACGTTATAAAGCGTTCCTTCCAGTCTTTTCAGATTGTGTGCAAAGCTTTCAATCAGCTTTGCAATATGCGGATATTTTCCCTGCATTGTTGCAGTAACTCCACCTCCCATTGCCGGACTGTTCATCGTCACAGCCAGCGGAAAGCCTTGAAATTCGCCAATTTTAACGGACGTATCAGCTTGCTTTATGGAAAGCACAGCGTCTTCAAAAGCCTTTGCGGCTTCTTTTCTGTTCGTGTATTCAGTTTCTCCAATTATGATTTTGAATACGGGCAGTTTCGTTTCCGTATCGATAGGAAGCTTTCGGAGCGTTTCTCTGTCAGTGTGTAAGTTGTCAAGTGCGGTTGTCAGAGATTTTTCCTTGTCAGGAAACGCTTTAGTAGTTTGCAATTCTCGTTCTTTCCTTAAACTTATTTACCTGTCGGAGCCAGTTCCCAATCCGTTTTCTGCTCTCCGAAAACCGTTATCCAGTTGTCAAAATGCTGTAATTCCTTGCTTTTGAGAAAGTCATATTCAAGGTAACGCATCATGGTGTGCAGCTCCGTTACACTATTGCTCAGCGGCGTGCCCGTAGCAGCGCCTTAACAGTAAAAACATTTCAGTTTGGACAGTTGGTTTTGCAAATTTTATAATCGAATTACTAATAATAAAGCAATTTGTGGTGTTTCTTATAGCTTGATTCCATCATTTAACTAAGAATAAATATATCTATAAAAGGCAACTATATGACAAAAGCCATATCATAATACTTGGCAGTATGTCTTTTGTTGCAAGGAGTTGATCTATAGAAAAAATACAGTGTAAATCTTAATGTATAATATTTCATAATTTGCATTATAAGAAGTTTCCCGACGGTTCAGTAAAATGCATTGAAAATGAGATTCCCTTTGAACTTCCACAGGGGTGGGAGTGGACGAGGTTAGATGTTATTTTTTCTCATAATACTGGAAAAGCAAAAATCAAGTTGGCAATCCTTATACATATATTACAACATTGAATTTATATTGGAACAGATTTGAACTCACCGACTTAAAACAAATGTTATTTACAGATGCTGAATTAGAAAAATGCACAGTTAAAAAGGGTGATTTGCTTGTTTGTGAGGGTGGTGATATAGTTTTGTCCTCCGGAGGTATGTGCTATTTCTCCACCGGAAGAACAAGCAGAAAGTGAAAAAATCAACAACCCTGCCATACAAACAGAGAAAATCCTTTTCATCCTGCCACCGCCTTCTTATCCTTCGCTGCTTCCTCCACCAGCACTTTATGAACCACCAACACCGCATCTTTTACCTTCATTCCGCACTTGAAAGCCTTCGGCGCGTTCCCATGCAGGATTTCCCTGCAACGGATAGAACCATACTCCTGTTCATAGATTTCAGCGGCGCGGCGGATCGCCTTGTAAGTTTTTCCCTTGCTTTTCCCATCCATGCTGCCACTGCTGGTGTAGAAGCTGATGACGGCGGCAGCGGCGCTGAATGCGCCGCATACCTCCTGCATAGCGCCAAACCCGCCGCCAAAACCCTCCATGATTTTGTAAACGGTCGTTTCATCCAGCCCCATATCATGGGCAAAGGCGCAGAATACAGCCTGGGAACAGGTGCAGCCGTTTTTATATGCCTGTCCTGCCAGTTTCAACTTTTCGTCCATTTTTATTCCCCTCGCCTTATTGGAAAGACTTTTCGTAAATCTCAAGATAATCTTCATTGGAAAGCGTCAGCGGATCAGCGGTAATATCTCCGCCCAATACCTCATGGATGCGCTTCGGATACAGTTTCATTTCTTCTCTGGTAATACCGGCCTCGCTCATTTTCAGATCAGCGCAGCCGATAGATTCCAGCAAAGTATCAAGAGCGCGGATAAAGTCCTTGCCGGAAGTGGGATTTTCCACTCCCATAGCCTTTGCCATCTTAATCATCGGTTCTTCGGCCGCCTTGCGTTCCGCAAAGAAATCGTAATAAGCATGAGCAATCATAATCAGACCGGCGCCGTGAACCAGGTCTTCATGGTAGCTGCCCATCACGTGTTCCATCGTGTGGGCTGAGGTACAATTCATGTAATAACCCGCCAGCGTATTAGCAATCGCCATGTAATAACGGGCCTCTTTGTTACTTCCGTCCTTGTAAGCGACAGGAAGGTATTTTGCGATCAGCTCTATGGTCTTTAACGCAAACATTTCCGCCACAATATGCTCATTTTTGTTGATAACGCTCTCCGAAGCATGGAAGAAGGCGTCCATACCTTGATAGGCCGTAAACTTCGGCGGCACGCTCATCATCAGGTCAGGGTCAACCACAGAAATGGTCGGGAACATGGAGGGGAAGAAAATACTGGTCTTTTCTTTTGTGGCGTCGTTGGAAATCACGGCGGCAATATCCACCTCGCTTCCGGTACCGGCAGAAGTAGTAATCGCCACAATAGGGATTGCGTCAAATTCCGGCGTCTTTTTTCCGCCCTGACTGCTGAGAGAGTAATCCCAAATATCGCCGGCGTTGACCGCCATAAGGGCAATACATTTCGCACAGTCCATCACCGAACCGCCTCCCAAGGCAACCACAAAATCACAGGCGTTTTCTTTGACTGCTCTTGCCCCATCCATGACATTTTCGCGGGTAGGGTTGGGACGGATTTCATCAAACAGTGTGTGTTCTACGCCAGCAAGCTCCAGTTCTTTTTCGGTGCGGGCAAGATAACCGTATTTCTTGGCCGATTGTCCGTTTGACGTGTTAATCAACGCCTTTTTGCCGGGCAGCTTCTGCTCATGCAGATGTGCGAGTTGTCCTGCTCCAAACATCACATGGGTTGGCATGTTAAAAATAAAGTTTTTCATCTTGATAACCTCCATACAATCTTTTCAGAATTAGGAATACGGTCTCAATTCCTATTACAAAGTATAACATCTTCTTATTCGAAAACCAGCGCTAAATCTTAATAAATACTATGGCTTTTTCTAACATAATGTGGTATAATGAAATAAAGGGAGGCTGATATCATGTTTAAAAATAAAGTAGCGGTTATTACAGGCGGTTCCCTGCTGTTCCACTTTTTTCTCGATCCACAGACCTATAAATACTCCGAAGAATTTATCCATCTTCATTTTGACGACTCCTGTTCTATCCGCACTCTTTTGGAAATGATGGTAATGGAATACGCGAATCCCCAGGAAGATACACAGGCAATCCTCCAACCTATGGTACTGACGCTTTTAATGATGGTGGCAAGGCAGTATAAGCGGTCTATTCCGGTTTCCACAAACGAAAGGTTATCCGATAAGATTGTCCGTTACATGGGCGAGCATTCCGATGTTGTGACTTTGAAGGATATAGCAAAGCATTTTTCCTACCATCCCAACTATATTTCTACGCTTCTGCACAAAGAAATCGGGAAATCTTTTTCAGAAATTCTTCTGGAACAGCGGATGGACCGAGCGGTCAGTCTGCTGAAGGGCACGAATCTTTCTATAGAAGAAATCGCCGCCATACTGGGTTACAGTAACAGCAGCAATTTCTATAAGGCGTTCCGTGAATACTATCATCAGTCGCCGCGAGAATTTGTTAAATGAAAAGAACATGCGCTCCGCCTGATAATCTCTACCTCTGCCAAATGCTCATTCAGATTTCCGACAGTGTCTTTGCCGCAGTCAAAACTGTCAGTTCCGAATAGCTGTCCTCGGTGTAGATTTCTCCGCTTATCAATTCAGCTTCTGCGATTTTGCCTTTGCAATATCATTTTTATAATGAAAAATTTTGTATTCTTCATATGCGTTTACCCCCGAATCAAAATTTTACTAATATCACATGATTATCTCCGGCTTATATTCCTCCAGCCAGTATTCAAATTGGAGCATATACGCCGTAAGCTGGACCGCTGTCATAAGCTGTCCGAACCAAGGCTTTCCGTATTCATTCGGAGCCTTGAGAAATTTCATTACCTTCCTGCCGTCAACAAATTCGTTTATCGGATTATTTTTGTTGTTCACTATACCTGTAAGTCTTTCGGAAAGTATTTTTTCATAAGCGGGATTATAGGTTTTAGGGTACGGGCTTTTTTTGCGGTATAGCAGTTCATGGGGAACAATGTCCTTAAAAGCGTCGCGAAGAAGCGATTTTTCAACGCCGTTTCTGCGTTTCATCTCCCACGGAACATTAAACACATATTCAATAATTCTGTGGTCTGCAAAGGGTACTCTCGCCTCTAGCCCGGAATACATACTGGTTCTGTCCATTCGGTCAAGAAGAGTCTGCATAAACCATTTTATGTTTAGATACGTTATCTCTCTTCGCCTTTTTTCTTCCTGAGATTCACCCTCCAAAATCGGCACCTGCTTTACGGATTCAATGTATCTTTTACTTACATATTCTTCTAAATCAAGTTTTTTTATAAAATCATCATGCAAAAGACACTGCCTTACTGAAATATTTTTAGACCACGGAAAGCCGTTCCCCATAAGCAGATCCTCACGATAAAACCACGGATAACCGCCGAAAATCTCGTCGGCACATTCTCCTGTAAGAGCAACCTTATTCTTCTCTTTCACAAGACTGCAAAAATACAGCATAGAGGCGTCTACATCAGCCATGCCGGGTAAATCCTTTACTTTCATGGCGTCAAAAAGCAAGTCCGCAAGATTTTCCTCATCACATTCAAGATAGGTATGGTTTGTGTGTATGTGACCAAGCATAATGTCTACATAAGGTCTGTCGCGCTCAGGCTGAAAGCTGTTTGAGGTAAAATATTTATCATTGCCGGAAAAATCGAATGAAAATGTATTTAGCTTTCCGCCAGACTTTTCCATATAAGACGCCGAAACAGCAGTAACTATACTCGAATCAATTCCGCCTGAAAGAAAGCTGCAAACCGGGACGTCCGACACCATTTGACTTGTTATCGCGTCCCTCACAAGATAAGAAACCTTGTCAACCGTTTCAGCGTAGCTGTCTTTATGAACCTTACTTTTCAAGTCCCAGTATTTATGTAACGTCAAGCCGCTTTCAGAAAATACAGCAAAATGCCCCGGTACTATTTCTGAAACATCGTCGAAAACTCCGCAGCCATGAGTTCTTGCCGGACCTACGCCGAATATTTCACGGAATCCGTTTATGCTTATACGAGGTTTAATATCAGGATGCGCAAACAGTCCCTTTATCTCGGAGGCAAAAATCAGTTCGCCGTTTTGCACTGTGTAAAAAAGCGGTTTTACACCCGCCCTATCCCTTGCAAGCATGAGGGTATTATTTCCGCCGTCCCAAATCGCAAAGGCAAATATACCGTTCAGATAGTCAACGCACCGCGTACCATACTGCATATACAAAAGCAATATTACCTCTGTGTCACAAGTGGTTTCAAATTTATATCCCAGCGATTTCAGGCGGAGTGTAAGCTCGCCGGTGTTGTAGATCTCTCCGTTAAATACTATTATGTACTCTGCGCCATCGCGCGATTTTATCATAGGCTGAGCGCCGCCTGAGATGTCCCTAATGGAAAGCCGCGTATGACTGAATCCAACGTTTCTTCTCAGACATTCGCCCGTCTGGTCATTTCCTCTGTACGCAAATGATTGTCTCATCTTTTTTAATATATCAATACGGCTTTTAAAGTAATTTTCAATAGCTGTGTAATCCTTATCAAAACTGCTGAATCCGGCTATTCCACACATATTTATCCCTCCAAAATAATACTGAATCATATTGATTCCATGAATTATTATATGTGCGGAGAGAGAAAAAGTTCAAATCAATTTTACTATTTTAACAACCTTCCGGCATACGTTTCCAACCTCAAACCTGACATTCATTCAGCGTATATGTTTACTAAAATCCAATCTTTATTATTTTGCATATATTTTCCATAATAAACTTTTCTGCGCTCCTGATCTTCGGGATCTGAGCTTACTGGACAATAAGTTGCTGCTTTTAATTTTTGCATTACAATTTCCTACTTTTTAATAAAAATAAACGAGAGTTCAACTTATAGGATTTGAACTCTCGTTTTTTGTGGTTTTCGAATAACAAAAAGCTGCATTTTTGTGCAATTTACACTAAAATGCAACTTTCAATTTGGTGCCGGTGGCGGGGGTCGAACCCGCACTCTGTTGCCAGAACGGGATTTTGAGTCCCGCGCGTCTGCCAATTCCACCACACCGGCAAATTATAAACGCATTAGATAAAAAAATACCTGTTGCATCCAAGAAAAATTTAAATCATAAATGAATCGAACTGAAATTCGGTAGTCATTTTGGTAGAAAAAATGTAAATCGAAAAAAGTTTTTCTACCAAATGTGTAAGCCGAAACTAATAAAACACCGATAAATAGCGCATTTCAAAAGGGGATACAATCAAGAACAAGCAAAATTCAAAAAACACCATATAATTTTGAATCCAGCATGCCTGTCAATTCCATCACACCACTACATTTAACTATACTATTATAGCATTATATTCCGGAATTGTCAAGCGTTATATATCCTTAACTTTATAATTCTCCATTTTTTCTTTTTATAAATCTAATATCTATTCCGACAAACTCAAGGCAGTCGTATGTAGTAAGCAATCTTGATACTATTCTATCGTCATATTTTTTCTGTATACCTTCATGATTAAGGTTAGTGCTAATAATAGTAGGCAATCCCTTATTCATTCTTGTATTTATAATATTATACATGGTTGAAATATAAAATGGGGTATCAAATTCTGAACCAAGATCGTCGAGTATAAGCAAATCAGAAGACAGCAGCATTTCAAGAGTATCCACACCGCTTGTATCACGGCCAAAGTGTTCCTTTTCGATTCTTCTCAGATAATTTAAAGACGAATCGTAAAGAACATTAAAACCCTTTTTAAGCACTTCGTTAGCAATCGACAGCGATAAATGAGTTTTACCAAGACCGGTTTTACCAAACATCAAAATATTATGAGATGACAATGTAAAATTATCGGCATAATTTTTACAGTAATTAAAAATTTTGCTCATAATATCCCTATATTCTGCCGTCTCCTCTGTTGTTTTCCCCTGATAATAATTAAGCTTAAAGCTATCAAAGCTGCAAAGCTGTATCTGTGAGCCGGCATTCATTTTGCCTACTGAAAGTCTTGCTATCAAACTTTTAAAGCATGTACATTTTTGATTTCCAACAAAACCGGTATCAGCGCATTCACTGCATGTATACTTAATCTTAAGATAGTCTTCAGGATAACCGTATTGAATAAGAAGCGATTTTACCATAAGCTGAGCCTGAAAGTTTTTATCTTTCATTTCCTGTATTCTTGCAGAAACATTTTCTCCGCTTTTAATAATATTTAAAATTTCCATACCTGTACGTGCAAGTTGACTGTTTATTTCACCGATTTCAGGTATTTTAGTATTTATTTCTTCAAAATGAAGGTCATTTAATGCCTTAGCCCTGTTTCTTCTTTGTCTTATAATATCAATAGCCTTATTTAATATTTCTTTATTTTCACCCATCATTTATCACCAAAATTATTCACAAACGATTTTAATTCATTTAAATCATAGGAATGCTCGCTTTCCCTTTCTGTCCTTGCATTACGTTTATTATTACCGCCGTCAATTTTTGCTTTAGTAATAAGTCCCTGCGAATACCAATTTTCCAATACCTTATTTATATAAGGAAAATTTAATTTATCTATCGCCTCAATTGTTTTTTCATATGCATATTCAATCAGTTCAAGGCTATAACCTTTTTTCTTCCAGCTATCAATTAACTCCTGCTGCTTTGCGGTAGGGCGTCTTGTCATACCGAATGCCTTCATAATCCTGCCGTTGAATGTGTTCTTTTCTTCCTGTGCCTTTATTTCATCCTGAACAAGCTCAAGAGTATTGATTCCTTTTTCGGACCAGTCTGACGCCAAAGTTTCTATGTATTTGATACTCCCCTTTTCTATAGAAATACAGTATGCCGCTATAGTTATAAGTACGTCTGCCGACAAACCAAGATAATCATGCATCCATATAAAGGATCTCTGCTCCGTATGGTTTAAGGGACGTCCGAAGCTGGCCTCAGCCATATTAAACATTACTCTTACATCTTCTGAATTTTCTACTCTCTGCGCTATCTCGGAGGGCTTCAAGCTATAACCGGTTCCAGAAGGTATACTGCTTTTTTTAACCGGAGCTGCAATTTTTTCTTCTGAAACAGGCTCAGAAACGGAAGAACTAATCAACGGTTTTTCGTCTCTTTTAAGTATATTCGCATTTTCCCAGAATATAAACGCTTCTTCTATCTGGTTTATATTAAGATTAAGAGCACAGGCCGCTTCGTCTGACGCAAGCTTCTTTCCGTTATTCCGTAAAATATATAAAAGAACCTTTAATGAGGCTTCATTAGCTAACTTTATATAATTATCAACAACTGCATTAGGGACGGCAAAAACAGCTCCCCAGCTACCGGCATTTACAAAATATTCCATACGGTTAAAAACTCCTAAACTCCTTTTGCGCGCAGAAGCTCCTCCTCCGCACTTTTCAGCATTGTACGGCTGGGATTATCTCCGCCCATTATACGTGCTATTTCCCTTATGCGCCCTTCAAAATCAAGAGGAATCACATTAGTAACTGTCCTGTCGTTTACAGTATTTTTTTCTATAAGCAAATGACTGTCGGCCATAACCGCAAGCTGCGATAAATGAGTTACGCATAAAATCTGTCTAATTTTGCTCATCTGCTTTATTTTAATACCTATTTTTTGAGCCGCGCGTCCGCTGACGCCGGTGTCAATTTCGTCAAAAATAAGAGTTGGTATAGAATCCTTCTCCGCTATAACGCTTTTTAAAGCAAGCATTATTCTTGAAAGCTCGCCTCCGGAGGCAATTCTGGCAATCGGCTTGGGCGCTTCGCCTTTATTAGCTGAAATTAAAAATTCTATATTATCCATACCGTTTACAGTAAGCTTACCCTTTTCTTGACCGACCTCTATAATAACGTTAGGCATATCCAGAAACTGCAGTTCTTTTTTAACCTGCTCTTTAAATTTCTTTCCCGCTTCTTCCCTATGAACAGAAAGCTTTTTGGCTTTTTCCGTAACCTCATGCAGAAGCTTATCCTTTTCAGCAGATAAAATTTTAAGCGACTCATCAGAAAATTCAATTGTTTCAAGCTCTGAAAGCGAATCCTCAAAAAGCTTGAGAAGCTCCTTAAATCCGCAGTTATATTTTTTCATAGCCATATTTATTTTATTATAGCGGTTCGTTATATAATCAAATCTTCTTTCATCAATGTCAAGAGAGTCTTCTATTCTGTTAAGCTCGTCCGAAATATCGCTAAGCTCGATCCTTGCCGCAGTCAATCTTTCAAGCAGTTCTCCGGTTTCAGCAGAAACATCCGTTATTCCGCCGAGTTCTTCCTCGCATGACAATATCATATCAAGAACATTTTCAGAATTTTCACCGGTTAAAATTATACCGGCATTTCCTGCCGCTCTGGCTATTCTGTCAACATTCTGTATCATATTATATTCACGCTCAAGCTCGTCGTATTCCAGAGTCTGTAATTCCAGCTCCTTGAGCTCGTCGACGCGATCTTTTAATATAATTAATCTATCGCGCTTTTCAATACGGTTTTTTTTCATTTCACCGATTTTTTTTGCCATAGACTGCAGGCGTCTAAAGCTATCCCTGTAATCTTCAAGAATATCTGCGCTTTCTCCGAAACTGTCAAGTACGTCAATATGACGTTCGGGAGATAATAGTATCTGATTATCATGCTGTCCGTGAATGGTTATAAGCAGTTCTCCTATTTCCCTAAGAACCGAAACCGTAGTAGTACGGGAATTTATTCTGGCTACGCTTCCTCCGTCTGCTGCAATTTCTCTTGTAACTGTAATTTCGCCGTCCGTATGAGCTATTCCAAGCTCGTCTAATTTATCGCAGACGTTTTTTCCAAGCTTTGAAAATAGGGCTGTTATAACAGCTTTTTTACTTCCCGTTCTGACAATATCTTTTGTAACCCTCTGCCCTAAAACAGCGTTTATCCCATTTATCAATATTGATTTTCCGGCTCCCGTTTCACCGGTAAAAACATTGAAGGAATCCGAAAAAGGTATAACGGCTTTTTCAATTACAGCAAGATTTTCTATGTAAATCTCTTTCAGCATATTAAGCCCCCCATACTAATTCCTTGAATGTTTTTACAAGCTTTCGGGCGTCCGCTTCGCTTCTCATCAAAATAAAAATAGTATCGTCGCCGGCAATCGTACCAACTATCCCGTTGTAATCCATGCTGTCAAGAGCCGCACAGGCAGCCTGAGCCATTCCGGTATGACATTTTACAACAACAGTATTTACCGCAAAATCTATATCCGTTACAGTATCCTTAAATAAATTCTGCTTGAAAAAATTTTCAGACGGAGCAGCATATCTGTATATTCCGTTTTTATTTATTTTTTTTATCAGCTTAAGTTCCTTTATATCTCTTGAAACCGTTGCCTGAGTCACATTAAAGCCGTAATCCGAAAGGAGATTCTGAAGCATTTCCTGAGTTTCAACATCATGCATTTTTATTATATCAAGTATTTTATATTGTCTTTTATTTTTCATTTAAAATCAAAACCGCCTTTCCAATCAGCTCCGTAAAAATCTTATTTTATAGGATGCATCATTTTTTTATTCAGAGAATTGTAAAACGAATTATCGTTCATGTTAATAAGATGAATCTTATTTTCTGAACGTCTTATTTCAACAATATCGCCAGCTTCAAGCATTACAGGCGCATTACCGTCCACGCAGACATAGATTTTCCGGTTATCCTTATTATCCTGAACGAATTTTATTTTTTTATCAGCTTTAAAAATCATAGGTCTTGCAAAAAGAGAATGAGGACATATCAAGGTCATTTCAATACATTCCATACCTGGATCTATAATAGGTCCGCCTGCTGAAAGAGAGTATGCGGTAGATCCGGTAGGAGTACTGAAAATTGCGCCGTCAGCTCTGTATGCTCCGATTCTTCCTTTATCGTCAAAAATTTTAAAATCGCATATACTTGAATACATTCCGGACATTGTAATATCATTTAATGCGGTAAAAACCTTATTTTTACCGTTACCGTTTATTTCACATTCAAGCATCATTCTCTCAATAACGTTATAATCTCCGTTTTTAAGTCCATTAAGACAATCAAGCTGATCAAACTCCAAAGCCGACATAAAGCCAAGTCTTCCTGTATTAATTCCTAAAAGCTTTGTTTTGCATTCAATAAGATGACTGGCGCATTTCAAAATAGTGCCGTCGCCGCCAATTGCCAATGCAAAATCCGCTCCCTTAACAAATTCGTCGAATAATCCGAATTTCACAGATTTTTTATCTTTAAAATCTCTGCAATAACTCTGATCAACCCAAACCTCAATATCAATATTATGTAATATATCACAGACAGCCCTTGCACATTCAAGCGCGTTATTTTTCTGAAAATTCGGAAATACGGCAGCTTTCATATTTTCCTCCGATTTTAATTTTACCCATTTATTTTTTAACATTAAAATTTAAAAATGCTTCCGAAACTATTTTTTTTACATCATATATTTTTTTATTATCCTCGTCTTTTTTCATGCATATCAAATATTCTATATTTCCTTTTGAGCCGGTTATGGGAGAATAGCATAGACCGATTACCCCAAAACCGTTTTCTGATATCAGCGCAATAATTTCATTTATTACGTCTATATGAATATTTCTTGATTTAACAATTCCGTTTTTGCCGATATTTTCACGTCCGGCTTCAAATTGGGGCTTTATAAGAGCCGCTACCGTTCCTCCTTCATCAAGAAGTCTGAAAGCGCACGGCAAAACATGTTTCAGAGAAATAAATGAAACGTCGACGGAAATAAACTGCGGACGCGGCCTCACATCGGACTCGTCAACTTTTCGGATATCAGTTTTTTCCATGTTGATAACGCGTTCGTCACATCTCAATTTTTCAGAAAGCTGACCGAACCCCACATCAACAGAATAAACCAACAACGCGCCTCTTTGCAGCATACAATCGGTAAATCCTCCGGTAGAGGCTCCTATATCCATACAGATTTTATTATTCAGATCAACGCGGCATATATCTATAATCTTTTCAAGCTTTAAACCGCCGCGTCCCACATATTTTAAAGTTTCACCGATAATTTTAATATCGTCTCCGTCCTTTATAAGATACGATGGTTTAAAACAAATACTGCCGTTTACCGATATATGACCTTGTTTTATAAGTTCCTTTGCTTTTTGACGGCTGGAGGTCAATCCCATTTTCTGAAGCGAAATATCAAGTCTCATTTCCCAAATTATTCCTCCATTATTTCACGAATATATGAGGCCATAGAATCACAGTCGAAGCCAAGCTTATCCAAAGCGCTTTTAACTGACGACTGCTTAATAAACTTCGATATTCCTTTAACGTGATACTCTCCCTTAAATCCGTATTCAAGAAGCTCCTTAATAAAATGCTCTCCAATGCCTCCGCTGATAATACCCTCTTCAAAGAAAATTATTTTTTCATATTCCCTAACAGAAATTATCATATTTTTTTCTAAGGGAAATATTTTAGTAAGCTTAAGTATGTCACAGCTTATGCCTTCCGAATTGAGTAAAATAAACGCTTTGTATAATTCGTCATAAATCCTGCCGTATGTAACGAGCAATACGGAGGAATTTCTCTTTGAAGAAAGCGTATACGAAACATTTAAATCCGTTTTATCAAAGCTTGTACAATCGTTTCCCCTCGGATATCTTAGACAGACCAATCCGACTTCTCTGTAAAGAGCTTCGCTGAGACAAAGCTTTAGCTCCTCGTAGCATGACGGAGAGAATATAACTGCTCCCGGAATTGCGGTTATTATTGAAACGTCGAAAATTCCCTGATGAGTTTCACCGTCTTCACCTACTATACCGGCTCTGTCTATTCCGATAACGATATGATTGCCTACTATTGCAGAATCATGGATCATTTGATCTACAGCCCTCTGAAGAAACGATGAATATACTGCAAATACCGGAAGCTTGCCCATAGACGCTAAACCCGCACAGAAAGTAACAGCATGCTGTTCCGCTATTCCGACATCAAAAAAACGATCCTTTAACGCGCTTGAAAAGTATTGAAGTCCGGTTCCGTATTTCATAGCCGCCGTAACGGCGCATATTCTTTCGTCTTCCCTTGCTAACCGCAGAAGCTCTCTTCCGAAAATGGTAGAATAACAGTCTTCAGAAGAAATTTCCGGATTTCCAGTCATTATATCAAATTTGGATATACCGTGAAATTCTCCGGGATTTTTTTCCGCCGGAGCATAACCCTTTCCTTTAACTGTGTTTACATGAACGACTACCGGTTTATGATAGGTCTTTGCAGTAATAAGCACCTCGTCAAGAGCCTGTATATCGTGCCCGTCTACCGGTCCGAGATATATAAATCCCAGATCCTCAAAAATTGTAGTATTCGTATTTCTGTAGACTGTACTTTTAACAGTATCCTTTGACGTTTTCAGAATTTTTGCAATAGGCTTTCCTACAATAGGAGTATTTTTAAGAGCTTTTTCAACAGCCTGCTTGGTTCTGACATAGCTTTGCTTATTTCTTATGCTTAAAAGATATTTAGCGAGCGCTCCTACATTTTTTGATATTGACATATCGTTATGATTTACAATAACAATTAAATTAGCATCTGATTTACCGGCGTTATTCAGCCCCTCATAAACCATTCCTCCGGTAAGCGCGCCGTCTCCCGTCACAGCCACAACATAGTTGTCCCTGCCGTCAAGCTTCATTGCCTTCGCTATACCATAGGCAGCCGAAATAGACGTTGAACTGTGTCCGCTGATAAACGCGTCATGAACCGATTCAGTCGGTTTAGTAAACCCAGATATTCCGCCTTCTTTTCTGATAGTGTGAAAACGTTCAAGACGTCCAGTAAGAAGCTTATGAGTATATGACTGGTGCCCCACGTCCCATACTATTTTATCTTCCGGAGAATTAAAAGCTCTGTGAATAGCCATAGTAAGCTCCACTACGCCTAAATTAGAAGCCAAATGCCCTCCGTTTTTTGATACCGTTTCAACCAGTATATCTCTTATCTCTCCGCAAAGCTGTTTGCATTGATCAATATCAAGCTTTTTAAGATCATACGGCAAATCAAGCGCATCCAGCGCAACATGATTATTTTTCTTCATATTTTTATATTGAAACAGGAATTAAAACCCCTACCAGAATTCCAAGCGCAATACCCCCTAAAACCTCTGCCGGAGTATGTCCAAGCAATTCCTTAAAATCCTTTCCTGAAAATTTTTTAAACGAGGCTTCGCTTAATAGCTTATTAGCTTTCAGCTCCCTCCGAATTATATTAAGCTCTCTGGCATGAAGGCCGGCAGCGTACCTTACGTTTAACGCATCATAAACAACAATTATCGTAATCAAAGCTGCCAATGCAAATACAGGCGAATCTCCTCCGCATACCCTGAACGCCGCCGCTGAGGCCGCGCATACTGTGGAAGAATGCGCGCTGGGCATGCCTCCGGAACCAAAAAAGCGTTCAGGCATAAACCCGTTTCCTTTAATCGCATTGATTATTACTTTTAATACCTGCGCCGCCGCCCAAGCCGCTGCGCCGGCAATCAGAACGGGATTATATATCATAATAACACAACCTCTTTCAGATTTAAATCAAAATCTCCTATCAAGCAAAAAGCATGTCAGCTCTTTCAAAAAAATACTGTCGTCAAACCTGTCAAGTATATCAACTGCCATATTCGTATATTTTTCCGCTTCTTCCTTTGCTTTTTCCAAGCCGTAAACAGTTACAAAGGTTGTTTTATTCTCCTGACTGTCGCTTCCCACCGGCTTCCCAAGCAGACTGCTGTCGCCTGTGACGTCAAGTATATCGTCTATTATCTGAAACGCGGCGCCGAGATATTCCGCGTATTCCTCTGCCAGACTTATTTTATTATCGTCTGCTCCGGCGCATATACATCCCATCTTACAGGAAGCTTTTATAAGAGCGCCTGTCTTCAGCGAATACATATATCTTAAATTATCGGCGCTTACATGATCGCGCTCTTCATTTTCCATATCTATAATCTGTCCGCCGATCATACCCTCGGCTCCGGAAAAACGAGAAAGTTCAGCAATAAGCCCGACGCGTTTTTCATAATCAAGATTATCCGCTCCGGCAATTATTTCAAACGGACGTATAGCCAATGCGTCTCCGGCTAAAACAGCTCTTGCTTCGCCGAATTTTTTATGACAGGACGGCTTTCCGCGTCTGTAATCGTCATTGTCCATACAGGGAAGATCATCATGAATCAAAGAAAAGGTATGTATCATTTCAATAGCGCATGCTGCTGAAACCGCATTTTTCCAATTTCCTCCGCAAATCCGGCAGAACTCCAGAACAAGAACAGGACGTATTCTTTTGCCGCCCGCCTCTAAAGAATAATCCATTGCATTAGCAACGCTTTTCTGTAACCCAAGCCTTTTTTCAAGACTGTATGCTCTGATAGCTGTTTCAACAAATTCCGTATATTCTTTCAGTCTATCCTCAGCGGCCTGATTCATTTAGCTCTTCCTCCTGTCGTGTTATTTTCAGCTTTGCCCTTTCCAGCTCGTTCCGGCACTCAGCCGCAAGCTTCACTCCGTTTTCATAAAGCTCTACAGATTTCTCTAAAGGCAAATCGCCCTTTTCAAGCTGCTTCACTATTTCAGAAAGCGAATTCATATTTTCCTCAAAAGTCATTATACCACCTCTAAGCTATCATTAATCAGTTTAACGCCGTTAATTGAAGCAATTCTGATAATTTTTATTATATTACAGAATCAGTCCGAAACATATAAGTTCGATACTATACACTACTCATTTTCTCCGCTAATCGTAATATTTGTAACACAGGCGCTGAATTTACCCTCTGAAAGCATTATATCAACATTATCTCCTATTTTCAAGCCTTCAGTATTAAAAAGTATTTTTTTATCCTTATAAGCAAGGGAATAGCCTCTCCCCAAAACGCTGAGCGGACTCATAGCTTCAATCTTTGACAAGACCTCTGCAAACCTTTTTTCATACTCTGCAAGCAAAGAGCGATAAGCAGATCCAAGACGATTTAACATAGCCGTTAGATTTTTTTCGTCCAACGCAAGCGAATGCTGCGGAGAGTCAGTCTCCAGTCGTACGACGATACGATCAAAAACGTTTTGCTTTAACGTTATTATTCTCAATACGCTGCTGCGCATACGCTTTATACAATAATCTATATTATTAGACAACTGCTCTTTAGACGGCGAAACCAGCTCTGCCGCAGCCGAAGGCGTAGGAGCCCTCATATCCGCAGCAAGATCGGATACGGTAAAGTCCGTTTCATGACCTACGGCGGAAACTACAGGTATACTGCTATTATATATACACATAGCAACCTTTTCCGTATTAAAAGCGCTGAGATCCTCCATCGAACCTCCTCCGCGTCCTACAATTAATACGTCGCAGCCGGATCTACCGGCGGCAATTATACCTCTGCAAATGGAATCCGAAGCATTTTCACCCTGCACCACTGCCGGAAAAACACATAACTCCCCCACAGGATACCGCCTTGAAAGAATATTTATGACATCCTGTAAAGCGGCGCCGGATAAGGAGGTTACAATACCTATTTTATCAGGCATATACGGAAGCGGTCTTTTATGACTCTGATCAAATATACCCCGACTTCTTAATCTTTCCTTAAGCTGCTCTGCAGCTACGCTTACGGCGCCTGCGCCCTCCGGCTGTATATCAGTAACGTATATCTGATAAATACCGTCCCGTTCAAAAACTGATACGCTTCCCATAACTATTACGCTCATGCCGTCCTGAGGCATAAATTTCAGCCTCTCTGAATAGCTTCGAAACATTACCGCCTTCAAAGAGCTTTCGCCGTCTTTTAAGGTAAAATAAAAATGACCGGATCTATGCGCCTTAAAGTTAGAAATCTCGCCCTTTAAAAGAATGCCGTTTAGCTTTTTATCGTCTTTGATTTTAAACGATATATATCTGTTAAGCTGTGAAACTGTTAATATCAACATAATTTATTTTGCCTTCTGTATTTTTCATAAGCTATAACCGAAACCCCTGCAGCATTATCGCAAGAAAATTCCGGCTCCGCAAAAAAAGCGTCGTATTTTGATAGTATTATATTTTTAATAAGTTTATTGGACATAACGCCTCCCGCAAAAATCATCGGAAGCTTGCCATATTTTTTTACCGCTTCCTCAGCCATGCTTAAAATAGACATGCCTACATATATAAGACAGTATTTTGCTATATCCTCAGGAGGCAAATTATTTTCGAGCATTCTCCCGCACTTATTTTCCACGCCCGAAAAAGAGCAGTTACCATCCTTTATGAAAGGCTTTATATTGAAAACAGCGTCGCTTTTTTCCGCAAGCTGCTCAAGCTCTCTGCCACACGGAAAATTCAAGCCAAGCATAAGTCCTGTACGGTCTACCGCCTGACCGGCCTTCAGATCAAGCGATGTATATATAAGCTCCGCTTTAATAATATCGTCTTTATCCGGAATGCAGTAAAGACAATCGGTCGTACCTCCGCTCACATGAAACGCTATGAACGGATATTTAATCAAATCCAGCCTGCCGCACGAATAAAGGGCGGCCGCTATATGTCCGATCTGATGCGAAGTATAAACTATTTCCGAACCGCAGACTGCGGCGATCATTTCAGCAGCAGTTTTACCTGCAAGAAAACATGGCATATAAGAACCGGAAATATTTCTCGGAAATGCTGAAACCCCGACCGCCTTAACATCGCTTAAGTCTTTCAGAATCTTTTCGGATACTTCGGTCAACTGATTAATATGATGAAACAGCGCGTCGCTCTGCCTTAGTCCGGAATGACCTTCCTTAACAGGCAAAAGTCTCTTTGACTGCCTTATACTTCCGTCCGCGCTGTTGAATACCGCGACCGAGGTAGTATAATTGCTTGTGTCAAATCCTAAAAATTCAGGCATTTAAGGATTTCTCCTCCGAAATATTTTTTGCAAAGGAGCTTAAAACTCCGTTTACAAAGCCCGTATCCTCCTTATAGGAGAATGCCTGTGACAGCAAAACCGCTTCGCTTATAGCGGCGTTTACGGGAGTCAATTCATCATAAAGAGCCTCATAAACAGCTATTCTCAAAATAGCAAGACTAACCTTAGGTATTCTTGAAATTGTTCTTTTAGTACTATAAAGTGAAATTATATTATCAATTTCTTCCTTATGCTCCAACACGCCGTTCACGATTTCCTTTACCTTATCTCCGATTTCAATTTCCCCGATATCTTCGGCAAGCTTATACAGCTCTTCAACCGGATCGTCTCTCAATGAGCTTTCAAAAATAATATAAAACGCGCACTCCCTAATTTCTCTTCTTGTCATATATTTCTCCGTTCCGATGATTTAAACCTGTCCGCATATTTTAACGTTCACTCTTGAAACAGTTATTCCCGTCATATTCTGCACGTCGTTCCTTACGGCCTCCTGAACTGATTCCGCACAGCATACAGCCCGGACTCCCTCTTTAAGACTCAGCTCTATATTTATTTCTGCCGCACCTCCGAAATACCTTACAAAAACATTGTCTTCTCCACAGAACGCTCCCTCAGTTTCCGAAGCCGCCGTGGCGGCAATTTTTGAAATAACGTCCTCTGAAACCTTAAGAGATCCCTTGCACTCCTTATCTTTGGTGTTCATTCCTGTAATCCTCTCGTAAAAATTCTTCCCTGCTGATAACGCAGGCAAACTATATTCGCAGTGACTGATACTTAAATTTTTAAAATCACATATATACATTATACCACAAATTTCAGAATAAACAACCGTTTCACAGCCTAAAATATATGCAAAATTAAAAAAACAGTGCGAAAAAATTCACGCCATTCGGCAAAGCGCATATTAAACACATAGAAATTTCGTTATTTTGCACAATTATTACCGCATTAAAACTAAGACGGTTTATTGTGCTTTTAGCTAATTTATTATGTATAAATAATATCCGCTGAATTTTCCGCACTGCATTTATTAAGCTTTAATTATTTTACTTCAAATATCCGGATATTTTCTGCCGGAATCGTAACCTCGCCTAAAATTATATCCTTAATTGCCGCGGCTTGAGCTTTATCAAGACCGGCGGATTTTACAACCACCTTAGCGCTCTCGCCGTCAAGGTAAACAACGCAGTCCTCGATGCCCTGAGCCTTGACAAGAGATTCGATATTTCCCTCGCTTTCAATCAGCTTAGAAACCTCTACCGCCTGCAAGGCGTTCGTTACCATCTCGTCTTCCGTAATGTCTCCGCCGCCCATTATAGTCTGCAAGGTCTGAACGGCTTCGTCTCGGTTAGTCATTTTTTCGAGCCTTGCCTGAGCGAAATAATCTTCTGCGCTTTCGCCGTTTACAAATTTGCTCTCACCGTAGTTTTCAGCTTCGGCGTCCTCCGATTTATTTTCATCAGAGGCTTCTCCGGTAGCCGCCTCGTTATCCATAACGGCGCTTATTTCGCCGTTGGCAGTCTTAGCTTCTTTTTCAATTACGCTTCCGTCAGAAAGCGCATAGTTTACATATACTGCAATACCAAGCATCAACGTCATGCATGTAAGAATTATCTGCTTTTTTCCGATAATAACTGAAGGTTTTTTCATAAGTATTTCTCCTTTAATAATTTTTGGCTATTTAGAACCCGCAACAAAAATTTTCTGTGACGGAATATTAAACGCGGCGGCTACTGCATTGTAAACCTTTTCTTTTACAACGCTGCTTTCACCTCCTTCGCAAACAACTACCACGCCGCTAATTTCCGGATTACTTATTTTTCTCACCAACGCCTGTTTTTGACCGTTTCCTCCGATAATTACATATTTTTCATCTTTTGAAACGCTCTCGCTGTCAGTATCGACTTTTTCATCCTTAGCATAAATATACTCGCCGCTTCCGGCGGCTGTTATCATAACATCTGCTTTACCTACTCCGTCTATTTTTTCAAGAGTGGTTTTTAAACGCTGCTCCATTTCCTTAACGTAGCTTTCGTAATCTGTAAGCACGTCGTCCGAAGCGGCTTCCTGCTTTACGGCTTCCTTATCCGGAATAATAAAATCCGAAAATAATATCAGCGCCATACCTGCAAGTCCGAGAATAACAATCAGCTTTGTTCCGGCGCTCTTGAATATTCCGCTTATCTTATCCACCAACGAGGCTCACCTCAACTTCCCCTAAGCTGCTTCTTATAATACTGCATGCCCTTTCATATTCCGCCCCGCAATAACCTATCTCATTAATAATTATGCCGCCGTCTGCTTCCATATTAATGTTTGCGGTAATTTTTTCATAGCTTATCCCCTGCGCTGTCAGAATACGTCCAATCTCGTCGATAACCGACTGCTCAGCCGAATACATCATAGCGTTATCCGCCGCTTCCGACATATCGCTGTAATTTTCAAGTTCCCCTACGTCGGCGGCTACCGGCAGATCAAAGCTGAAATTTCCGTTTGCGGCGGAAGTAATGATTCCTGAAATGAATATCAGTGAAAATATAAGCTTAAGCTGCCGTGAAAATCTGTCGCCGGGTTTTATAGAATCGGCAAGAGATATAACCACACTCAAAAAACAAGCGGAAAGTATCACTTTTTTAAGAAGCTCCAAAATAACCTCCTTATCCTTCGTTTTTATCGTCATGCCGTATTTGTGCATACCGTCATTATTATAGCGGTAGAAATTATAAACATAAGAGTAAAGCAAACAAGAACGCCCATTGCCGCCGATAACACAGCTCCTATATTTCCAAACAGTCTTGAAAGCTTCTGTGCTCCGAATATATCTGCCGCCGCGGAAGCGGCCGACACCGAAATCCTGTAAAGAGCCAGAGAAATGACAGGCGGCAGCAGCATAACCGCAAGGGCGGCGATTCCTATGCTTCCTACTCCGTTCCTTAGCAGCGCAATGCTGCCCCTGACTGTTGAATATGCGTCTGAAACTGCTCCGCCAACTACCGGAATACAATTGGATATAACATATTTAGCCGTTTTCGAACCCAGAGTATCTGCTGACGAACCGACTATGCTCTGAATAGACAGCAGGCCTGTAAATACGGTCATTATAAGACCGAGTCCCCAGGTAACGAGCTTTTTTACTCCGTCAAGCATTCCCTTAAGCGAAACCGCGCTGCACGACGCGTCGACAATTGCAAGACACAAACACATGCTAAGCAATGGCATAAGAATACCGTTTGCCGCCTGAATAGCAATATCCGATACCGTCAGAACCAGAACGTTATAGCCCGTAGCCGAGGTTATATGTCCTCCGGCAGCGGCGATTCCAGCAAAAACCGGTACAAAACAATTCATAAAATCAGCGCCGTCCTCCAGTGCCTCCGCCGAATTTGCCAAAACCTCGCAAATAGGCGCTGAAACTGCGGCAACTCCCGCCAAAACGCATACAAGCTCATAAACCTTTGCCGTACCCCCTTTTTTGACCGTGTCTCCGAGACTTTCAGCAAGCGCCGTCAGAACCACAACTATTCCCAAAGATACAAGAAGTCTTAACGGAGCGGTCACTTTGCTTATTACCGTATTTTTAATCAGTTTCCATAGCTCCGCAGGAGTAACAGAAAGTATGCTTGAAGGATTCTCAAAACTGATACCGTAATCCTCAAGAGTTTCTCCCGCGTAAAGCTCTTCGGCTCCGCTTGCAGAATATATTTCATCGGCAGCAGAAAAATCCGCGTAAGCCGTAAAGCTCGTACAGAAAAATAAAATCACTATTAATATAAGTTTTTTCATTCCAGTATCACCGTTAATATGTCAATCAGACTTTCAAAAAGCGGTATAGCCAATATAACAAGCTGAAGCTTCCCGAAAATTTCCGCTGCCGAAGCAATAGCGGCTTCATTGCAGTCACGGCATATGTCAGACGCAAACTGAGTTAGCCAGCATACGCCCAGCGCTTTAAAAAGTATACTGACATAATCCTTTTCAAGTCCCGAATATTCCATTAGCGTATCCATCTTCTCCAAAACTGCCGGCAGTCCGTCGGCAGCATTGAAGAAAATCATCGCCGTAACGGCGATAACAAGCAGCACAGTCTGTTCCTTTGAATGTTTTTCCGTTATTTTGCACATTAGGGAAGCGCATATGCACAAACCGCATACGGATGCAATATCTCCTACCATAGTCCAAATACCGTTTTAACAGTATCAAACAAGCCGCTGATGCTGTCAATAATCATCATCAGTACTACTATCAGTCCTGCAAGCGTAGTCATCATAGCCTGCTCCTCACGCTCGGCACGCTTTAAAACAAGGTTCAGCACAGCGACAATAATCCCTATTCCCGCAATTTTAAAGATCAGATCAACGTCCATTTTTTATCATTCCTTTACTAAATTATAAGAATACCCGCCATAGCTCCGGCAAGTATGCCCATTGAACGGCAGAGCTTACCCTTAACTGCATATTTTTCAGTTTGCTTTTCAATCATTGAACCTATATTTTCGTTAAATACGGCTAAAACTGAAAGCTGCCCCTGCGTATCAGTAGTCCCTAACTGCGTTCCAAGCTGCGCTAATATCTTTTTTTCCTCCTGACTGAGACTGAAATCGGACATTACGCTTTCAACCCATATTTCACCTGCCGGCTTGCTTTTATCACAATATTTTCCCGTATGCAGAAATCCTATATCGTTATATAGATCATTATCGCCAAGCAGCAATATAATTTCTCTTACAGTAAGACTGCGGTATCTGATTAGAGTAGCTATCTCGTCAGTCATCTTCCTGAATAAAATAAGTCTTTCAAGTTTTCTTTTAATTCCTGAAGATATATTCACACCGATAGAACTGAATGCAAGAAAAATAAGAAGAACACCTGTAAGCCTAAGCATATACTTCTCCCGCTTTCTCATATTTTATTACTTTGCCTACATTTCTTCCCGTCCCAAGCGTAGCAAAGCATTCAAATATTCCGTTTTTTATTATCTCATCTATATTCTTTCTTTTAATAACATCCCGCAACCCTCCGCCGTGCACCGACGCAATAACCTTGACTCCTGTATTAGACGAGCTTAGAAGAGCCGAACAATCCTCCTCCCCGCCTATCTCGTCACAGACTACAATATCCGGCGACATAACGCGGACAGCCGTCAAAATACCCTTGGATTTCGGATATCCGTCGAAAACATCCGTCATTCTTCCCACATTATTCTGAGGCACTCCATGATAAACGGCTCCTATTTCCCCTCTTTCATCAATAACAGAAATTCTGTATCTTCCGCCCAGTATTCTGCATAAATCCTTTATTACAGTAGTTTTTCCGCTCATAGGAGGTCCGATAATAAGTAGACTTTTAAGTCCTGAGCAGAAACATTTATTATATATTTCATCGGCGCATCCGTAAGCCTGTCCTGAGATTCTGAAATTAAGACCGCTTATATATTTAAGAGTCTCTATTTTGCCGTTTTCAGTAACGGCAGTTCCGCATATTCCTACTCGGTTTCCGCCCTCAAGAGTTATGAAGCCCTCTGATATTTCCCGCTTATAGCTATGTATTGAATAGTCACAGACCGCTCTGAAGGAATATTCCATATCCTCGGGCGTAACCGGAACGCACATTTCAGAATAATCCGTAACCCCTCCCCTGCCAGTAAGAAACCGTTCCGTTCCGTATGAAACTATTCCCAAGGGGCGGTTGACTCTCATTCTGATCTCATGAATATCGTCAAAGCAAGACATCATTAATAAGGATTGTCCGATTTTCGGAGGAAAATAATTCTTCAGTTTTGAAATATTCTGTTTACAGTTCATGATTCTTCACTTCCTTTTCCGTTATAAAATTCTATGCCGTACTCTTTGCGTTTAGAACATCCATAGTTTAATACGGTAACATTTACTGCTTTAAAAGCATATTATAAAAGCATAAAGAATTTTTTATTTAACCCCTTGACAAAAAAAATTATCTGTATTATAATAATAGCATAATATTTTTAAATTCGAAGAGCAAAGGTAAGTAATCGGCAAAACGATGCTGCAGAGAGCCGAATGTTGGTGTGATTTCGGTGCATACGCTGTTTGATGAATGGATTTGTGAGAAGCATAGTGAAAGATTAATTTGAGTATCTATCGCCGTTTTCCCCACGTTACAGGGGTAGGGTATTTATGGCTTCTGGCCTGCGTATCCGAAAAAGAAAAGCAGTTTGAATTTAATTTTTTCTGCTTTTGAAATTGGGTGGCACCACGATGTCTATCGTCCCTTTTAGGACGGTAGGCATTTTTTGTTGCCTTAAACGCAAATCATACCGTGCCAAGTTTCAGAAAAGGAGTATTCTGTTATGATTTACCCAGATATTGAACAGTTAAAGAAAAATATTGAAGGTTATAAGGTACATCCGATTTTTTATGAAATCATGTCGGATTCATTTACGCCAATTCATATTTTCAAGGCTTTGCAAAGAGGAGAAGAAAACGCTTTTATTCTTGAATCTGTAAGCAACGGTGAGCAATGGGGTAAATATTCTTTTATAGGCATAAATCCACTTATGGAAGTCATTATCAATAAGGGCGACGCCTATACATTCAGCGAAGGCGGAACAACGTCCGAAAAAATTACCGATCCGGTAGAATACTTAGGAAAAATATTGCAAAACTATACGTCTCCCAGGCTTAAAAACTCTCCTAATTTAACCGGAGGATTAGTAGGCTACTTCGGATATGATACCGTAAGATACGCCGAGCCGAGTCTCAGAAATGTTCCTCCGGACGACGTTAATATGCCGGACTGTCATTTGTTTCTTTACGACGAGCTTATAGCATACGATCATTTGAACAGCAAGGTTATTATTATAAAAAATATCAAAGCTGACAGAAATATTGAAAAACAGTATAGTGAAGCTCTGAACCGCTTTAAAAAGCTTGAAGACAAAATAAATTCTTACTTTGAAAGACCGCATTCCCCGGGTAAGCTAAAAGATTTTGAAGTCAGCTCTAATATCTCAAAGGAGCAATTTATTGAAAATGTAAATAAAGCAAAAGAGCATATTGTAAACGGCGATATATTTCAGATAGTACTTTCTCAGCGATTTGAAATCGAAAATCCTCCTGAAAGCTTTAACGTTTACAGGCTTCTCAGAGCCACAAATCCTTCTCCATATCTATATTATTTCAAAAGCAGCTCATACAGCATAGCCGGTTCCTCTCCTGAAATGCTTGTGAGCGTAAAGGACGGAATCGTTAAAACAAAGCCGATTGCCGGAACTATGCCCAGGGGTAAAAATGAACAAGAGGATAAGCAGCTTGAAAAGCGTCTCAATGAAGACTCTAAAGAAAGAGCAGAACATACAATGCTGGTCGACCTTGGCAGAAATGATGTAGGTAAAGTATCAAAATTCGGAAGCGTTGAAGTAACCAGCTTTATGAAAACAGAAAAATATTCAAAGGTTATGCATCTTGTTTCTGACGTCAAAGGAGAGCTAAGAGAGGATAAAACGGCTCTGGACGCGTTACTAGCGGTACTTCCCGCCGGAACTCTTTCAGGGGCTCCAAAAATAAGGGCTATGGAGCTAATCGACGAGCTTGAGAATAAGCGCAGAGGTCTTTACGGCGGAACAATCGGCTATATCGGATTCGACGGAAATATTGACACATGTATAGCAATCAGAACAGTACTTTTTAAAAATAACAAAGCGTATGTCCAGGCCGGCGCAGGGATAGTCCATGATTCAGTCCCGGAAAAAGAGTTTGAGGAAACAAAAAACAAAGCGTTGGCTATGATAAACGCAGTCAAGGAGGCGTCGGCATTATGATTTTAATGATAGATAATTATGATTCTTTCACTTATAATCTCTACCAATTTATCGGAGAACTAAGCAGTGATATTAAAGTAGTAAGAAACGACTGCATCACTATTAAAGAAATTGAGAAGCTGTCGCCGCAGGCAATTATTATTTCACCCGGTCCCGGATACCCTAAGGACGCCGGAATCTCAGTTGAAATAATCAAAAGATTTTCCGGTAAACTGCCGATATTAGGTATCTGTCTGGGACATCAGGCTATATGCGAAGCGTTCGGTGGAAAAATCATCAGAGCCGACGAGCTAATGCACGGAAAATCAAGTTTGATTAAAATCAGCGATTCATCTGCAGTTTTTAAAGAGCTTCCAGAAACTATTGAAGCGGCAAGATATCATTCGCTTATAGCCGAACACGCTTCCCTCCCCGATTGCCTGACAGTTACCGCATACGACTCCTCCGGCCAGATAATGGCGGTCGAGCATAAGGAGCATAAAACCTTTGGATTGCAGTTTCATCCAGAATCAATTCTTACGCCGCACGGTAAAATTATTATAAGAAATTTTCTTTATACCATTAATAATATTGAATTAAACAAAGAAAACATACCTGAGCCTGAAATGCCTAAAACATTACTCAAGCCGTTCATTGCCAAGGCTGCCGACGGAATCAATCTTACGTGCAACGAAGCAATGCAGGCTATGAATATCATAATGAACGGAGAGGCTACGGACGCTCAGATTGCCGGATTCCTAACGGCTTTGCGAATAAAGGGCGAAACTGTGGACGAGATAACCGGTTTCGCAAAAATAATGAGAGAAAAAGCCAAAACAGTCGAAGGCTGCCGGGACGCTGTCGATATAGTAGGAACGGGCGGAGATCTTGCAAATACATTTAATATTTCCACTACCTCCTCGTTTGTTATAGCCGGCTGCGGAGCAAAGGTAGCAAAACACGGAAACCGCAGCGTTTCAAGCAAAAGCGGAGCCGCCGATGTTCTTGAAAGTCTGGGAGTAAAAATATCTTCATCTCCGGAACAGGCTAAAAATATGATTGACAACATCTGCATATCTTTTCTGTTTGCTCAAAACTACCACGGTTCAATGAGGTATGTCGGTCCGGCAAGACGGGAGCTTGGAATAAGAACCGTTTTTAATATACTCGGCCCCCTTGCAAACCCGGCAAATACAGATTATATCCTTCTTGGCGTCTATGACAGATCTCTTCTTGAGCTTATGGCAGGAGTTCTTATAAATCTGGGAATAAAAAGAGCTATGCTTATATATGGAAATGATAAACTGGACGAAATATCAATTTCTGATACAACTTCCGTATGCGAAATAATGAACGGTAAAATTTCAAGCTACGAAATAAATCCCGAGGATTACGGAATGAAGCTTGCAGACAAAAATGAAATTGTCGGAGGCACCTCGGAAGAAAACGCCAAAATCACACTTGGAATTCTTAAAGGAAAAATTAAGGGCGCCAAACGCGACATAGTTTTGCTCAATGCAGGCTGCGCTCTTTATATCGCCGGAAAAGCCGACAATATATCAGAAGGAATAAATCTTGCCAAAGCGTCCATAGACGGCGGATGGGCGTATTCGAAGCTGCAGCAGCTTATTGAATATTCCAATAAATACTGAGGTGCGATATGATACTTGACGATATAATAGAAAAAAGAAAAATACAACTGGAAAGAGAAAAATCCTCAGCGCCGCTAAAACAAATTAAAAAAAGAGCTTTAGAAATAAAAACTCCTGTTAAGGATTTTTATTCAGCGCTTAAAGGAAATAAGCTTTCCGTTATTGCAGAAGTGAAAAAAGCCTCTCCTTCAAAATCTGTTATAAAAGAAAACTTCAATCCGGTTGACATAGCGGTCAGCTATCAAAAATCAGGCGCCGACGCTATATCTTGCTTAACTGAGGAATTTTTCTTTCAGGGAAAAAGCGATTATTTGAAAAATATAAGAACGGCAGTTGATATACCCATATTGCGTAAGGATTTTATTTTTGACGAATATCAGATTTACGAGGCAAGAGCAATCGGAGCCGACGCCGTTTTACTGATCGCCGCTATACTGGATACCGATACAATGCTTAAGTTCAAATATATTGCTGACAGCTTAGGAATGCATTGCCTTTTCGAAGCCCATAACAGTACGGAATTAAATAACATACTTAAATGCTCTCCAAAGATAGTGGGCATAAACAACAGGAATCTTAAAACCTTTGAAGTAAGCCTTGAAAACACCAGAAAGCTTGCGTCGATGATACCTGAAGACTGCGCGATCGTTTCAGAAAGCGGTATTTCCCTCAATGCAGATATGATTTTTGTGAAAAACTGCGGAGCGGACGCCGTTCTGATAGGCGAATCTCTGATGAGAAGCGAAAATATATCTGAAACATTAAACAAGCTGAGGAAAGACGTATGATTATAAAAATCTGCGGAATCAGACGTCCTGAAGATATAATCTATGTAAATGAGTTCAAACCCGATTATATCGGATTTGTATTTGCTGAATCGAAACGCCGTATAACTGCTGAAAATGCGGCTGAATTAAAAAAAATGCTTTCCCAGGAAATAAAAGCAGTCGGCGTTTTTGTGAACTGTCCTATTGAAAGAACAGCGGAAATACAAAAAACTGTCGGACTCGACGTTATTCAGCTTCACGGAGACGAGAATATAAGCTATTTACAAAAGCTTAAAAGTAAGGTAAAATGCGATATATGGAAAGCCGTAAGAGTCAGAAATCAATATGATATAGAAAAAGCAGACAACATTGGAGCGAATATGCTCCTGCTTGACGCTTTTTCACCGGACAGCTACGGCGGAACCGGAAAAACAGCAGATACGGAAATTATTAACAAGGCTCGATTTAAAACGCCGTTTTTTATTGCGGGCGGTTTAAGCTGCGGTAACATAAAGCGCGTCATAAGTCAGGTTTCACCTGATGGAGTGGATATTTCAGGCGGCGTTGAAACTGATGGTTTTAAGGACAGAGAAAAAATTAAAAATATAATCAATATAGTTAGGAGTGTAAACCTTGAATAAAAAAGGTAAATTTGGTATTTACGGCGGACAGTATGTACCTGAAACAGTAATGAACGCCGTTTGCGAGCTTGAAAAGGCTTATGAATTTTATAAAAACGATAGGGATTTTCAGGAGGAGCTTAAGGCTCTTTATAAGGACTACGCCGGAAGACCGTCCATGCTGTATTATGCAGATAAAATGACCAAAGATCTCGGCGGAGCTAAAATATACATTAAAAGAGAGGATCTAAACCATACAGGCTCTCATAAAATCAATAACGTACTCGGACAAATACTGCTTGCCAAAAAAATGGGTAAAAAGCGTGTTATAGCGGAAACCGGCGCCGGTCAGCACGGTGTCGCCACCGCCACTGCGGCGGCTTTATTCGGTATGGAATGCGAAATATATATGGGAACTGTCGATATGGAAAGGCAATCCCTCAACGTTTACCGTATGCAGCTTTTAGGCGCTAAGGTAACTGCCGCTGAAAGCGGTACTAAAACGCTTAAGGACGCCGTAAACGAAGCTATGAAGGATTGGGCAACAAATATTGAAACAACTTACTATCTTATCGGATCTGCAATGGGCCCTCACCCGTACCCTCAAATGGTACGCGATTTCCAAAAAATAATAAGCGAAGAAATTAAGGAACAAATTCTTAAAGCTGAAAATAGGCTTCCCGACTGCGTTATTGCCTGCGTCGGAGGAGGCTCGAACGCTATCGGCGCATTCTATGACTTTATCGAAGACAAAAACGTACGTCTGGTCGGCGCAGAGGCTGCCGGAAAGGGAGTTGAAACTAAAATGCATGCCGCTACTCTAACAATGGGAAGAGACGGAATTTTCCACGGCATGAAATCTATATTTCTGCAAAATTATGAAGGTCAGATAGACGAGGTTTATTCCATATCGGCAGGTCTTGATTATCCCGGTATTGGCCCTGAACATGCAAATCTTTATAAATCCGGCAGGGCTGATTACGTTGCCGTAACGGACGAAGAGGCTGTTTGCGCATTTGAATATCTTTCCAGAACAGAAGGCATTATACCGGCAATTGAATCGGCTCATGCAGTTGCAGCCGCTATGAAAATTGCGCCTAAAATGGATAAGGATAAAATAATGGTAATAAACCTTTCTGGCAGAGGAGATAAAGACGTTTACCAGATTGCAAGATACAGAGGGGTAGATATCAATGAATAGAATAGAAAAAAAATTCAACGAACTTAAAAATCAGGGAAAAAAAGCTCTTATAACGTATGTAACCTGCGGAGACGGCGGGTATGAAGCTACGGAAACGGCGGTTTTTGAAATGGAAAGAGCGGGCGCCGATATAATAGAACTTGGAGTTCCGTTTTCCGATCCTATCGCAGAAGGTCCCGTAATACAGGCTGCGAGTATCAGGGCGCTTTCAGGCGGAGCTACTCTTGCGGGAATTTTTGATATGATAAAAAGAATAAGAAAAAAAACTGATATTCCTTTAGTTCTTATGCTCTATCTTAATTCTATTTTCGGTTTCGGAACAGAAAGATTTTTTGAAATATGCGGTGAAATAGGAATTGACGGAGTTATAGTTCCCGATATGCCGTATGAAGAAAAGGAAGAAATTCAGCCCTTTGCAGATAATCATAATATAATTTCAATAAGCCTTGTGACTCCGACCTCAAAGGACAGAATACAAAAAATCGCTTCGTCCGCAAAAGGCTTCGTTTATTGCGTATCGTCTACAGGCGTGACCGGTATGAGGTCATCTTTCCATACAGATTTCAGCAGATTTATTTCAGATATAAGAAAATATACAGACAAGCCATGTGCAATAGGATTCGGCATTTCAAACGCTCAACAAGCACATGAAATAAAGAAATACTGCGATGGAGTAATCGTCGGTAGCGCCGTCGTTGACATAATTGGTGAAAATTCAAAAAACTGTGCAAAACCGGTTTATGAATTCACATCATCGCTTAGAAAAGCTCTTGACGAATAGGAAGGAGCGCACTATGGGAACGAGCGCATCAGAAATTTTTGATTTACGAAATTTATACTATTACAAATCAGGCAATTCATTTACAGGAAGCTTAAACGGGTTCAACTACAAAATTATTTCCGGTTCGGATCACATTACAGCGCAGTTTTGGCATGGCATGCTTTGTTCTGACGCTGCAGAAATAGAACAAGAAAAACAATTTTCGTTTGATGAAGCCGGCTTTGATGAAATGATAAAATGGCTTGAAACCAAATATACAAATGAAAAATAAAGTAAGCGGACTCTTTCGTCCGCTTATTACATTATTTTCTGAAATAATGGTTTTTTATGTTGTTTATTTCATTGACATTTATAACTATTGTGATATAATTACCTATATAAATATATGTAATATTTAAATTTAATTTTATATTGAGGTAGCTTATGTCAAGTAATATAGATCTTTTGATTGACTGGTTTAACGATACAATAATTTCTTATGGAAACGATAAACAATTACTAATAAAAAAATATGATTATTTTATAGAAAAATGGAATTATTATTTACACGATCTTGATTATAAAGAGCAAAAGGTTTATATGCGAATTAAAAAGAAAATTGATAAAAAGGTAAAATTGCAATTAAAATAATTATATTTTTCAAAATTCTATTGATTTTTTACTTTTTATATGATATAATTGTTACTGTTAGTTTTTATATACTATGTATGTTACACATAAGGAGACGTATTGAAGCGGTCATAACGGGACTGACTCGAAAACGAATGACCTTTTTGGAAGTACCTCTCCGATATTCCTTGATTTTTCAAGGCATTTAGCGTATTATTAACAACTGAATACTTCTTAGTTCTCTCCATCAGTTCTCTCCTTTTTCCGAAGTGATTTTAGGGCTGATGTGAAGATAAATATTAGGAGTGGTATCGAAGCGGTCATAACGAGAACGACTCGAAATCGTTTGTACCTTTGCGGGTACCGTGGGTTCGAATCCCACCCACTCCGCCAGAAAACTCAGTCTGCAAGCGGTTTTTGCCGTTTGCAGGCTTTTTCTTTTTCTCCACTCTGGAAAGATTTTTCCGTAAGTTCTCTCCGTGATTTGAACTCTGGATATGTAGTTGGCGTATCCTTAGTAAAGCGATACGCCGCAGAAGCTATGAAATAACCTCTAATGCACCACTCAGACCGTTTACCATTGCGTCAGCCGATGACAGCTTGGAATTGTAATCCAAATGGGCATATACATTTGCCGTAGTTGAAAAATCGCTGTGTCCGAGCCATTCCTGTATCTGTTTCATAGGAACACCGTTCGCAAGAAGCAGCGAAGCACAACTATGCCATTACGGTATAATAACGACAAACGGAAAAAGCCTTGATTTTCAAGGGGTTTCAGCGTTTGTCGCCATCTATTCAATTCCTTTTCCCAAGTTGAAATATGGCGAGAAAATTGACGAAAAAAGGAGGCTGTTACATTAACGACAAAACTGAATAGTGCCAGCGGTCCGGCATTTTGCCTGACCGCTGATTGCCGTGGGCGTTTCATCTTATTAGGTGGACGCCCTTTTTTCATGCAGATTTTTAGAAGAAAGGAGCCACACATGGAACTGAATGAAATGGAAAAAAAGATGCTCTTTCAGGTCGAAGGAGATTGCCAGGCAAAGGTCCTGAATGAGCTTTACATGACCGTGCGCTACTCAAACAATTCCGAGCTGCGGGAGACAGCGGAAAGCCTTATGGCAAAGGTGCGTGTCCTGTCGGATCGCGAGTGCATGGATTTGGTGCGGGATATTCAGAAAAATTACCGGCTGCCCCACCCGCCCCGGACCATTGGGGAAAGGATCGCCGAGGCCAGGCAGCAGTCTGGCGCGGAGAAACTTAAGGGGCATGACATCATGGGGCTGGAACGATTTGACCCAGAGGTAAAGCACATGATCGTCTTTGATGTGCTGTCCTATGATTCCCCTGTTGGGGACAAGGGCGATAAGATGCGCCTGTTTCTTACGGAGGCCGGCCATCAGAAATTCTTAGAGAGCCAGGAACGGGGCGAAGTCAAACTGAAAAACCATGCGAAGGTTTCAGGCGGGCACCTCCACTATGACCGCAGGGACCGCGCCTT